>Ga0209181_10000018_pt1 | contig 231117 bp, 243 predicted proteins | sample MAT05_FD_187208 | JGI IMG/M metagenome (GOLD analysis project Ga0209181, IMG submission 187208) | Freshwater microbial communities from Lake Fryxell liftoff mats and glacier meltwater in Antarctica - MAT-05 (SPAdes) (version 2) | ecosystem: Environmental > Aquatic > Freshwater > Ice > Liftoff...
GCGGCAGGGATGGCAGCGATACCTTGTAAAGCTGACAGCCCGATACAGCCGCTAAAAAAAATTGGCAATTTACCCCTCTACGTATTCAAAATCATCGAGGCCATCGTTTTTATCATCATCGTTCTTAGTCTTGCGATGAAGGGTAACTTTGGTTTTGATAAGAGGCTCTGGCCTGAATTTGAGTAATTCGGTCATATCCACTTTTAAGGCATGGGCAATCTCCATTAAAGTATCGATGGTAAAATTATGTTTACCACTCATCCACTTACTTATTTCTGACGGGGATTTCCCCATTTTCGCAGCAAATTCAGATTTTGAAATTCCTTTATTCTTAAGCAAACCCTCTAATGCATTGGCAAGATTAAACTTAGTTTCAACCTGCACCCGCTCTATTTCCTTCATTTCTTCAAACAAATTCTTGAGGATATTGCCTTTAAAAAGATTCTTTTTCATGCGGAGATTACTGCGAATTATAGACCAAAGGTACTAAACACACCTATATATATGCCGTATTTTACTTTAAAGTTAAATTCTCTGTCAAATAAAGACTAAATGTCAGCAATGGCAGATATTTGACAGCAATGCCAGTTATCTGATTCACTTATAAGTGAAAATTTAGTTTATTGACTATCAATGCTTTAAACTTGAAAGTGAAATTTATAACATGACAAACCAATTTAGTGCATAGAATTTGAAAGAGGGGTTCATGTAAAAATGAACAAAACAATTTATATAAACTTTAAAAATTACAAATTATGGAACTTGACAACGCAGTAAAAAATTTCTTACACGCAGGAGTTGATTTAATGTCATCTGCATCAGAAAAATTTGAATCATCTGTAAACGATTTAGTAAAAAAGGGGAAAATAAATTCAGAAGATGGAAAGAAAATGGTAGATGAGTTTTTGGTAAAAGCTAAAGCCAAAAGAGAAGAAGCAGAAGCAAAATTCCACGAATTGTCTGCTAAATTAAAAAACAAAACCAAAGAAGAAGAACTAGAAGATCTAAAGAAAAAAGTTTCAGATCTTGAAACAGAATTGGGTAGCAAGAAAAAAGCGACTGCTAAAGCTTAATCATAAGTTTTTTATATAACCAAGTGTAAATTCGGGTGGAGTAATCCATCCGATTTTTTATTGAAAAGTGAATTTTTTAACCACAGAGTGCTCCGAGAAAAGAACATACAGAGGACATCAAGAAATGATCCTCTGTGTCCTCTATGTAAAGCCTCTGTGACCTCTGCGTTTAGGAAATCCCCTGCATTGCATAACGTTTTTTAAACATACCTTCCTTATTCTCTCATAGATTTTGGTATTTTTGCCTTCTCCAAATAAGAATTTGGGGGCCCAACCAGTCATGCTCAAACAAACATTTCGCAATATAGGCCGTGTTAGGGAAATCATTTCCATTCTTATTAAGTATGGTTTTGAGGATATTGTCGTAAACTCAACGTTGCGTAATTTTGTTAGTGAGAACCGCAGGATTAACTGGAATCGTAACGAAAAACCCGTATTTGAATCTACCAGATGGGAAAGAATAAGAATGGTGGTAGAAGAGTTAGGTCCAACATTCGTTAAGCTTGCGCAGATTATGAGTAACCGTCCGGATATGTTACCGGAACCTCTCATAAAAGAATTTGAAAAATTACAGGATAACGTTCCTCCTTTTAGTTATGAGGAGGTTCGTAGAATTATTAAAGAGGATAGCGGTGAAGAGCTGGAAAATATTTTTGCAGAATTTAAACCGGAGCCTTTGGCATCTGCATCAATTGGTCAGGTACACATGGCTAAATTGCATTCAGGAGAAAAAGTAGTTGTAAAAGTACAAAGACCCGATGCACAAGAATCGATTGAACGTGACCTTACAATTCTTGCGGATATTGTTCGCAGAGCCGATAGATATTTAAGAAAACAGGGTGTATTAAATGCAGGAGATGTTGTACGGGTTTTTGAACGAAGCATGACCCGTGAATTGGACTATGGAAACGAGGCAAGGAATCTTCAGAAGTTTAAAGCAATGTATGCTCATAATACTGAATTGTATATTCCAAAGGTTTACAAACAGTTTTCAAGCAGACGCATGCTTACCATGGAATTTGCGGAGGGATGCAAAATTACTAACGTAGAGCAATTACGTGAATGGGGATTGAACCCGGAGAAACTTGTTGAAAAAGGAATGGGAATTTATCTTGAGATGATCTTTGAACAAGGTTCTTTTCATGCTGATCCTCATCCGGGAAATGTACTGGTAAATAGCAAAGGAAAAATAGTTCTGATTGATTTTGGAATGGTAGGTCATCTGATGCGAAGGGATAAATACAATTTCTCGATGGTATTTATTTCGATTGCACAACAGGATGCAAGGGCTGCTGCAGAGGCGTTACGTAAACTTGCTATTGAAGAAAATATTACCGATGCAAGGGCTTTTGAATATGATATTCAGGAACTCATTTTAGATTACTCTAGTTTGGATGTAAGCGAAGCCAGCATTGCTGACATGATTACCCGTTTGCAAAAAATTATGTTGGAATATCAATTGAAAGTTCCTGGTGATATCTATATAATTTTCCGTGCCTTAGCTATTCTTGAGGGAATCGGTAAGATTATGCATCCTTCATTCCGCACCTATGATTTTATTAAGCCGTGGGGCAAAAAAGTGATGCAGGAAAGATTGAAACCGAAGAATATTTATTACGATTTAAATGCTCGTTTTAATACGGTTTCATCTTTGGTTACTTCATTTCCGTATGAGATTAAACAAATCATGCAGTCGATTCGCAAAGGCAAAATGCGTTTGGAAGTTGAACATCAAGGTTATGGATATCTATTAAAAAAACTGGATAGCTTAACCAATCGTTTAGCAAAAACTTTTATAATAGTGGCATTACTCATTTCCAGCTCAATTATGGCTACCGTAAAATTTCCTGATGAACTGATGAGCAGTTGCGGTTTGAATTATTTTTCAGTAACAGGTTTGTGGATAGCAGGGTGTTTATTCGTTGTGCTTTTCTATTCTATTTTTCGAAGAAGAAAATATAAATAAGGTTCAATATTTATTTTCTTGAAAGCAACTCAATCAATTCCGTGTCGGATTTTTTAACCGCCAAATAATTGGGTCCAATAAAATCCTCATATTTAAATTCGTAAGGTCTAAATTCAACGGTCTTTGGAAAAATTTTTCCAACGATATAACCATTTTCATCGAAAAAACGATAGAAATCAATGAGCAAATGCTTGGTCCTAATATTTATATAACCATATTCAAATTGTATGGCCCTAATATTTCCTTGGGCAATCATTTTTTTAAATCCTAGTAAAGCATCGTACTCCGCCCCTTCAATATCCAGTTTTAGAAAGTCAATATACTGATCATTGCTTTCGGAAAAGAAAGAATCTCCACTCACCAATTCAACGGAAATTTTTGTCGTACTTGATTTTTGCAAAGCTTCTAGAGAATAAATGCTGGAATGTGTATTTGATTCGAAAAGGTTAATTTCCTTTAGTTTGTTTTCGCTGTACAATCCTTTATTAACTAGAATGACACGTTCACTAGACGCAATTTTTTTCTGTAACTTTTGAAATGTATCACGAACAGGCTCGAAAGCGTATAATTTTGCATCGCCTATGTATTGAAGAAGAAGATGTGAGTACAAACCTATGTTTGCACCGGCATCAACAATTAAACTAGGATTGAGCATTGAAATTTTCTTTATAACGGTAAGCTCACCGTTAGATCTGATGTCATGATTTCTATTTTCATAAAATCGGTTGAGTGCTCTTCCAAAGCCAGCCAATTGTTTGAACAACCAGTTATGGGAATTTCGTTTAAAGATTCTTTTAAACATAACCGTTTAGACCTTGAAAAATCATGTCAGTTCTAGAATGGAAGATCTCCCTCCCAGTTATTGTTAGCCGAGTTGATTCCATTATCAACACTAATTCCAGGTTCTTTATCAGCAAAAGGAACATAGTCGTTGCTCTCTCCACCACCAGTAGAAGTACCTCCTCCGGCTTGAATTTTCCAAGCACGAATATCAGAGTACCAACGGCCATTGTACTCACGGCTGCTAATGTCTAATGAAAAAGTAAGGATATCTCCTATCTTATATCTTTTAAATTCGTCAACCTTATCAGCACCCCAAACATTCATATGAATTTGTTTAGGAAATTTACCTTCATTGGTTTCAACAACAAATTCCTGTTTTTTCCAAGTACCGTTTTTGCTGGTTCCCTCTGTAACGGGTAATATTATTTGTAACTTGCCTTTAATTTCCATAATAGTTATAATACAAATGATTGCTGCAAAATTAAGGAATTTATTCCTGAGCCTTATATTAGTTTTCAACCTTTATTCACAGGTAACTGCCCAGATCGTTCCCCTGCAATACAAACAAAATAAGTCATTTACGTATGAAGAGACCATACAATATTACCAGTTATTGGATGAAAAATACAAGCAGGCTACCCTCCTGAAAAAGGGGTTTACTGATGTTGGAAGGCCCCTCCACTTATTCGTGATGTATGGAGGTAAAAACTTCAAAAGGGATGTGATTGAAAAAAAATCTGTCCCTATTTTGTTGATCATGAATGGAATTCATCCGGGAGAACCAGATGGAATAGATGCTTCGCTTTTATTAAGCGAATGGATCTTATCACAAAACGATTCCCTATTAAAAAACACATGTATTTGCATTATTCCTGTTTATAATATAGATGGATCACTCAACAGGAACTGCTGCAGCAGAGCGAATCAGGATGGTCCAGAGCAATATGGTTTTAGAGGCAATTCGAAAAACTTAGATCTCAACAGAGATTTTATAAAAATGGATGCAAAAAATTCAGAAAGTTTTGTACAGATATTTCAATGGCTTCAACCTGATCTTTTTATTGATACCCACGTAAGTAACGGTGCGGATTATCAATATACTTTTACATTACTCACTACCCAGAAAAATAAACTGGAAGCAAGAATGAGTAATTATTTATACAATGAAATTCTTCCTTCGGCCGAAAAACACATGAATTTAAAAGGATGGATGGTAAGTCCTTATATAAACCACATTGAAGAAATACCGGATAGCGGACTTGCTGCATTTTACGATTCACCAAGATACAGCACTGGATACGCTGCATTATTCAATGTTCCGGGTTTTGTTCTTGAAACACATATGCTAAAGCCGTATCCCAAAAGAGTTGAGTCTACATTAGAGTTTCTAAAATTCGCCTCCATATTTATTCATCAAAACGGAGATGAATTGAAAGCTATTAAAAATCAATCGACCTATTTTACCGAAACATCAAAATATTTTGGACTACATTGGAAACTAGATTCAACAAAAAAATCGTGGATCGAATTTGCAGGATACGAAGCAGGTTATAAAAAAAGCTTAGTAACACAAAATGATCGATTGTTTTATGATACTCTACAACCCTATAAAAAGAAAATTCCTATGTATTGGGATTATTCGTGCGTAGATAGCATTGCAAAGCCAGCGTATTATTTAATTCCTCAAGGATGGAATATTGTGATCGAGAAGTTGAAAATAAATCAGATAAAGATGGAATTTGTTACAGCAGATGAAATAATGAATGTTTCCAGTTATAAAATCATTTCATATACGTCAAGTGTAACTCCATACGAGGGACATCATTTAAAACGAAATGTAAACGTAGAATCGACAAATCTTCAAAAACAGTTTTACAAAGGAGATGTAAAAATAAAAACCGGAACAAGGTTTGACTATTTCCTAGCTTCGGTTTTAGAACCAACCGGGTACGATTCATATTTTGCCTGGGGCTTTTTTGATAGTATGTTGAACCAAAAAGAATGGTTCAGTGATTATGTTTGGGAGGATAGGGCCTATGATATTTTAGAGAAAGATAGTGACCTAAAAAAACGCTTTCAAGACAAAAAGCAATCCGATACGGCCTTTGCCAATAGTAGCTGGGAGCAGCTTTACTTTATTTACAAGGCTTCCCCGTATTTTGAGGAGTCTTATATGCAATATCCTGTTTACAAGATATATGACTAGTGAATAGTAGGAATATGGGGTTCCTGCACTGTACAATATGGCTATTTCTGATTTTAAATTTTTATTTGTATGTTTGCTAAACAACGCGAAAAAAATTATACATATTTATGAAAAAAATTATTTTATCTATCTCAGCTATTTTTGTGATAGCTGTATCCATGAGCTCATGCTGTAAAACTTGCAGTAAAACTGGACAGAATTCTGTTCAGGTTTGCAGAAATAATTATAATACTGAAGAAGATTATAACAATGCAGCGGCATACTATACTTTGGCTGGTTATTCTTGTAACTAAGAATCGATATTATTTAAACAAATATGTGAATCTTATAAAGCCAATTATCAATTCCATTCGTTTTAATTAATATCAAACATTTTAATATTGAATATTATGAAAACGTACATAAAATTAATTATCCTCACCCTTGGTATCAGCTTTGTTTTAGCTTCCTGCGAATGTAAGGTTTGCCGAAAATCAGGCTTTAGGTTTTTATCAACTTGGTGAGTATTCGTGTGAAAATCTATAGGTTTTAAGGTGTCAAACAGTAAAATGTGAATGAGACAATTAAAGCTAACAATAAACAAAAAAAACCTTGAGATTTCAAGTGGTTTTTAATTGGAAACTCTTTTCCTCATTATTTGGTTCCTTCTCCTCACAGTGATAATTATGCAACTTAAATATTTATATATGCAACCCTATTATATTACAAGGTGATACCTTTGTAAATAATAATTAATCATTTGAAGCTATGAAAAAATATGCTAAATTTCTGATATTCTCAATGCTGCTAAGTATTGTGTTGGTATCATGCGAATGCAAAGTATGCCGTAAATCTGGTGAAAACGATGTAAAAGTTTGTAGGGACAACTACAATTCTCAGGATGAATATAACCAAGCTCTGGGTTGGTATCAACTTGGAGAATACTCATGTAATGCTTTATAGTCGCTAAGTTACTGAACTTATTTAAATAAAAAAAGGAGCTAATAGCTCCTTTTTTTATTTTCAAATCTTACTCTTATTATTTAATTCCAAGTTTATTTTTGATATCCTGAGGAATACCATCTTTATGAATCATAAAATTCATTGTACGTAAACGAACATAGTTTTCAGAGGCATAAAAATATCCACCACATTCGTTACCATGCCCTGTTCCCCAAGAGTTTTTTACTTTGAACCACTTAGTTCCTTTTTGATCTTTATACATTCCTGTAATTTGCATTCCATGATCATCCGTGGTTTGAAAATTATCAAAATCCTTTTGACGCATGTCCTGTGTAATAATTCTTTGCTTACATGGACGGATCCAAACTGAGTCTTTGTCATTTTTACTCATGTTATCCCAATCACTTTCCGGAATCAAGGCCAAAGCATTTTTATGAGAAAACCCCTTGTCACTCACATCAGCTCCCCAAGCAGCTGTAAAACCTTTGCTTAAGGCATATTCTAGCACATTCATCCAATCATCAAGCGGCAAGTTGTAACACTTATCCCAGCTCCAGTTGTCAGGAATTTCCAATGAGAATTTTTCATAAAAGGGATGATGCGTATACGACGTTAAATCAACGTAATCATCAGGTTTAATTCCTATATAATCATTAAAAGTTTTGGATGTGTACTCTTTACCATCATAAGTAAATTTCTCAGGTTGTTTTCCTAAATAAGCATCTAAAATTCCGTTATATCCAAGAATCCATTGTTGAGTAATTTCCCCATCGCTTTTTGCAATGGCATCCACATAAGATTTCAAAACTTTGTCAAGTTCGTTATGATCGATTTTTGCTCCTGCACTTAATGTATTTGGATAAGCTGATTCGGGAATCATTCCAAAATCACGAATTACATTTAAAGGATCGTGAAAAGCACCACCCGGACCGAAGTTAGCCGTTCCGTGCATTCTTACATATTTAACTGCTTTTTGGATGTATGCTGTTCTAACAACAGTCATTTCGCTTAAATCGAAATCACCTTTACCCATTCTTTTTAATTCTGATTCGAAAAAAGAAAGTGTAGAAAAACTCCAGCAAGTTCCTGATTTATTCTGATCCTTTACTGCTGATGCTTCAACATCATAAACTTTTGTTAGCTCATACTGACTTCCCTCTTTGTTAGTTACTGTTTGGGCTTGAATTGCGAGTGCCGAAAAACCCAAAAAGAATAGTAAAGTTCTTTTCATTGTTAAATAGTTTAGAAAGTAAAAATATGGAATTATTGGAATTGTACTAGCATTTAGAAAATTTTAGGAAATGTTAAACCCCGGAAACTTTGACCAGCAATTAGTTAGTATCTAAAATAAGGTAGACTTATTTTTCATGTGCATCAACGTAGGTTAAAACAAGTCCTGTACACTTTTTAAACGCAGCTTTATCTGATGCTTTTATATAATCCGTGTCTTTATCGCTTACAGTATATTCTCTCCCGTTTATAGTAAAGGTAAGTTTCTCTCCTCCCCTATCGGCCACCTTGTTGTTTTTTGTGTACTCGAGTTCAAATGCTTTGAGTTTATATAAATCATTATACAATGTTTCATAATCCTTTAAAGCCATGTTCATAAAGGAATTAGAATATTTTGATTCACCTGCCATTTTACCTTCCTCTGTACTTGATCCATACTGAAGAATTATCTTTCTATAAGTGCCGCTAATTCCACCACTCATATCGTACATAATTTTAAAATCGTTGGGCATTTTAGGTGGAATTCCACTGTGAAGATCTGCATTGATTGCATCATTATCCACACTTAATTTATCTGTATTTGAGCCTCCAACCACTTGTGGTTTTTTTACAAGAGATGCTGTATCGGTTTGATTATACACATCGTTTGATCCTTCTTCTTCTTCTGTTTTTACTATTTCGGGTAAACGATGCGATTCAGCAAAACCAAGAATAAGCTTTATTGCCTCATCAAATGCTGGTCCATCCTCTTTTGAAATAAAATTTGATTGACTATTATTTACATCATACGTTTTTCCACCAATGGTAAAATTTATCTTTTCACCACCACGATCCATTACTTGTCCTTTATTTTTTCCTATGATGCGAAATACTTTCAATTTTTTAAGATCAGCGTATAAAGTTTCCAGTTCCCCAGCGTTTGGAATTGACATCTTATAATCATAATCTGCACCACCATCTTTTCTGCCCTTATCGGTGCATTCACCATTTTGCAAAACAATAGTTCTATTCATATTTGCCATTCCATCATCTAAATGATATTCGATTTTAAAATCGGAAGGCATTTTTTCTGGAAATTTTTGGCTCATTGAGCATCCTGCAATTAAAAGTAAACAGGTAAAAAAAGATAATTTTTTCATAACAACTATTAATAAGTGGTTGAGTAAATATACACATTGGAACGAAATTAGTTCATATGTAAAGAACGGCAGCTATAGCTGCCCGCGCCAGGGATTGAAGCAAGGTGCCGTGCACCGCGGAAAGCCCGGTGCCACAAGCCTATGGCTTGGGACAGGCGCCCTTATAAAGTCTTCGAAAGGCTACTGACGCAGAGGTCAGCACAAGTCAGACTAACAATTTCTATTACAAGAAAATCCTTGTAAAATCAACCCAAAAGCGCTATATTTGCTCCCTAATTGAAAAAAAAAAATGTCAACTGAAACAACTAAAGCTGTGAGCTATAAAGTAAAAGACATGAGCCTTGCTGAGTGGGGCCGTAAAGAAATTAAATTGGCTGAAGCAGAAATGCCAGGGCTAATGGCTATTCGTGATGAATACCGTAAAGAACAACCTTTAAAAGGTGCAAGAATTGCAGGTTGTTTACACATGACCATTCAAACTGCTGTATTAATTGAAACTCTTACCGAACTTGGTGCTGAAGTGAGCTGGAGCTCTTGTAATATTTTTTCTACACAAGATCATGCTGCTGCTGCAATTGCTGCTGCAAATATTCCGGTTTATGCCTGGAAAGGTATGAACGCTGAAGAATTTGACTGGTGTATTGAACAAACCATTTTTGCTTTTAAAGATGAACAACCATTAAACATGATTTTAGATGATGGTGGTGATTTAACCAATATGGTTTTTGATAAATTTCCTGAATTAACGAAAGGAATTAAAGGATTAAGTGAGGAGACAACTACAGGTGTTCTTCGCTTAATGGACAGAATGAAAAATGGTACTTTGGTGATGCCTGCCATTAACGTTAATGATTCGGTTACTAAAAGTAAATTTGATAATAAATATGGTTGTAAAGAATCTTTAGTGGATGCTATTCGCAGAGCTACTGATGTAATGATGGCCGGTAAAGTTGCTGTTGTTGCAGGTTATGGAGATGTTGGAAAAGGTTCTGCTGCTTCTTTACGTGGTGCTGGTGCAAGAGTAATTGTTACGGAGATTGATCCTATTTGTGCTTTGCAAGCTGCAATGGATGGTTTTGAAGTTAAACCAATGGCAAACGCTGTAAAACGTGCTGACATTGTTGTTACTGCAACCGGAAATAAAGATATTATTCGTGGTGAACATTTTAAGTCCATGAAAGATAAAGCCATTGTTTGTAACATTGGTCACTTCGATAATGAAATTGATATGGCATGGTTAAATGAAAACTATGGTACTTCGAAAAATACCGTAAAACCACAAGTGGATATTTACAATGTTGACGGACATGAAGTGATTATTTTGGCTGAAGGTCGTTTGGTAAACTTAGGTTGTGCTACAGGCCATCCAAGTTTTGTAATGAGCAATTCATTTAGCAACCAAACATTGGCTCAAATTGAACTTTGGAAAAACCACGGTGCTTATAAAAATGAAGTTTATGTTCTTCCAAAACATTTGGATGAGAAAGTAGCAATGCTTCACTTAGCTAAAATTGGTGTTGAATTGGAAACTTTAACCAAAGATCAAGCTGATTACATTGGAGTAAAAGTGGAAGGTCCGTTTAAATCGGATGCTTACAGATATTAAGAAATAGCTGAAGACCGCTGCCCTTTTAAACTTAAGGCTTAAGACGAAAAATAAAAAGACCCCGTTCATTTTGATCGGGGTTTTTTATTTAGGTGTCGATTGTTTATTTTTAGGGTATGCAAGGCTATCGTAGAGAAGTATCGGAAGGATATAGGTTCGGGTTTAATGGGAAAGAGAAAGATAATGAAATTTATGGCGATGGCAACTGTTATACGGCGGATTATTGGCAATACGACCCAAGGCTTGGTAGAAGATGGAATGTTGACCCGATGACGGGTAGTTTCCCCCATCAATCTCCATATTGTGCTTTTGATAATAACCCTATCTATTATACAGACCCAACAGGAATGGCAGCAGAAGGAAACGGCGGCGGAGATGATGAGGCTAAGAAAATCACGAGTACTAAAAGTGGAACAGCATCTTCATTAACTAAACAAGTAACAAATAATCAAAGGTATGCTAATATGAAACCACATACCTCAGTTGGTGTCCTGCCAAATACAAATAATAGCAATTCTAGTGGTACATCTACAGGAACCACGTCAACAACCAACTCAAATTCTGCTGGGAATCCTACCATTTCAGCATTAGATAATAATGGTGTAGGAGAAAATATTGGTTCGCCTCAAACAGAAATTGGAGTAGGAGTAGTTCAATTTGCAGCACAAACAACCGAAACAGCCATAGTTCAGGACTTAACAGATGCAGGTTATAGAACAGGGACTAACGGTAAAATTTATCAATTACCAAAGTTAAGTAACGGTAATTATCGAAACGTGGGTAACCAATCCTTTACTACAAAGTGGGCTGGAAATACACCAACAAGTATGGGGTCAAAAATGTTCAGAGGTCTTGGTAAAACTGTGGGGGTTATAGGCTATGGGGTAGCGGTAGTTAGTACTTATTATGATTATAATGATGCTACCAATGGAGATATTTCTTGGAACCGATTCGGTTATCGTACAACAGGAACTGTTAGTTCAATTGGAATAGGAGCTGCTGTAGGTACTGAATTTGGCCCAGGATATGGTACTTTAGTTGGTACTGGTGTTGGAGCATCATTTGTTGCAGGAGAAATGCTTTACGATATTACAGATTGGTGGGGTGCTAAAACGTCAGAATTAAATACTCGTTGGGAAAATTCTTTCACAAGTGGAAAATGGTGGTATGGGCCTGCTAAATAAAAGGTAATAATGCAAGAACTTAAAATAAAACTGTCACATATTATTAGATCTTTTAGGATATGTATTATACTTAATCTTCTTTTTTTAGGAATTTATTTTTGGGGGAATTACCAATTTCCAGATACCGATTTTTTGCCCCTTCAGTTAGTTGTTTGCAACGTAATTACATTGCCATGTATTTACCTTTTTTTTGAATATTGGTACTTTAATAAAAATACCAATATTCTTATTGATTATAAAAACAAGGACTTTGTGATTACTAAGAAGAACCAAGTTTACAGCTATAGATTTTCTGATATTAAATTAATAGAGTTGCATAATCCTGATAAAGGTGGTGTTTTCTTTTTTCCATTTGTAGGTTTTTCTTATAGTAAATTGTATTTCGTTAATGGGAAAGATATTTGTTTAACTAGCATCTTGCTTTACAAGTTAGACAAACCTATTGATGTTGAGGTCAAGGATAAAAGAACTATATTCCCATCTATTTTACTGCAAAACTCTAGAGACAAATAAAGAAGAAGTCCTAACCAATCCCAACTATATCAGTAGTTACCCCAACTAATATTTCTTCGGATTCACCACGTTAATTCTACGACTTCTCTACAAAAAATGCTTACTAACAGGTCGTCATAAAAAAGTTATGAACAGCCCATCCCACCCATCTAAAGAGGTTGGAGAGATAATAAAAAAGAGTTGAATACCCGATATAAATTAGGGTATAAAATAGTGATTAATTACACTATGTTTTTTTGATAAAATACTGATGGAAAAAGGTAGCATAAAAACGATGGCTAGTCTGTTTAGAACAGTTTTTTCTCTTTTTAGCTATGGCTACACTCCTATAAAAAAATAAAAAAAGGGGCGCAAAAAAATAAATACTCATGTAGCAATAGCTAAAAAGTAAAAACTGTTCTAAACAGACTAGCCATCGTTTTTATGCTACCTTTTTCCATCAGTATTTTATCAAAAAAACATAGTGTAATTAATCACTATTTTATACCCTAATTTATATCGGGTATTCAACTCTTTTTTATTATCTCTCCAACCTCTTTAGATGGGTGGGATGGGCTGTTGGCTCTGCCTCCTGTTTATAATTATTCGATATTATTTCTATTCTACTTTGTTTTTTTATGGATTGTATCACCAATAAAAAACTATTCTTATGCAACATTTACAAGTACACAATGTACACTTGATTACCTACAAAGATGATTTATTTACCATTGATATTTTAGGTGGAGTAGATTTACAACAAGTTGAACGAATGATTTGTACACTTCGTATAGGTTATAATAACTATCCTCCTTATAGAACAACGATTGATTTATATAATGATACTCATACCGATAAACTCATTCGTACCTTATGTGATAAATGGGAACTTAAACTTATTGAAGTATCAAAAACATTGCACCGCCTTACTTTACAGTTAGAAGAATACCGTTTACAGGAACTACGTTTTACAGGTAAACAAAAAGTACAACCTTTTGAAGTAAACGGGGAAGATAAAAATAAAGCTGTCAACTTTTTAAAGAGCAAAAATTTGCTGAATGAACTTATAAAACACCTGAACACCACAGGTATTTTAGGTGAAGATGAAAACGCTGTTGTATTATACTTGGCTTTAGCTTCCCATAAATATAAAAATCCGTTTTCTGTATTATGTTTAGCAAAAAGTGGTATCGGTAAAAGTTATATGCTTCAAAAATTAAGTGAATGTATGCCTAATGGCTCTTATTCATTCCATACAAAAATAAGTGCCAATGCTCTGTATTATTTTGATAGCAACACCTTACAGAACAAAGCACTTTTAATAGAAGATTTAGAGTGGACAACCCAAATGCTATCACCATTAGCAACCCTGCAAACACAAGGCCGATTAATAAACACAAGAGCAACCAAAGATAAAGACGGGATGTTACACTCAACCACTTTTGAAGTAGTTGCTAACTTATGTTTAATTGCCTGTGCTTATAGTGATAAAAATTTAGAAGAAGTTAGTTTACCTTTTTTATGCCTGAACTTAAACCATAGCCATACACAGGATATTGCTATTATGGAGCATCAAAAAAAATGCAAGGCGGGGTTATTACAAGATGAAGAAGTAAAACAATCGCAACATCTTTTAAAATGTGCCATAGCAGCTTTACAAAATGTAAGTATTATAAATCCTTATGCTACATTAATTAATTTACCTGATGAAGTTGCTTACCCTCGTAAATCACTTTTATTATTACTGAACTTTATAGAAGTAATTACATACTTTTTTCAATACCAACGGGAACAAATAGTAAATAAAGAAACAGGCGAAGTATTTATAAAAACACACCCTACCGATATTGAGTTAGCTTTTAAATTTTTAAAGAACAGTCTTTTTAGGAGGGCTGACGAACTTAGTACAAGTGCAAGGGGATTTTATAACTGGCTTACAGGCTTTTTAAACGAAGCCAAAACAAACAAATTTACTGCACTTGATTTACGCAAAGCAAAAGCCATCCATCCACGAACATTAAACAGATATTTACAAGAGTTAAAACTATTTAGTTACATACAAGTTATAGGAGGCAATAAAAATAGGGAGGGGTTTATTTACAAGCTGACCAATTTTGGCAACCAATCCGATACAAAAAATAAAATAGGACAAAGTTTACAGGACACTTTAAAAAATGTATGGACTGCATACAATGAAGAAAAAAATATTACTACAAAATCGGAAGAACTCAATCAAACTCCTATACTCAATGAACAAGTAACACCCGAACCAATAACTAAACCTATTGGCTCAAAATCAAAACCTCCAAAGCGTTTAGACAAACATAGAGTACGAATACAGGAAAAAGAAAAACATACTTTAAAACTGTTGATAGAAATGGAGGAAACAGAAAAAAAAGGGGAATATGTAGCAGAAGACTTTGTAAAAATAACAGGTAGGCATTACATAACCGAAGCAAGGCATTTAAAAACACTTTGGGAACAAGGGTTAGTAACCCGTGAATGGAAAAACCGCCAGTATTTTTATAGCCTTAATACTTCCAGTAAGACAGTTAGCCAAAACCCCATGTCCAACCCTGAAAACCAATAATAACAAGGCTATGATAGTAGGACGACACAAAGAAGAAAATTTTTATCTCCAAAATGATTTTATTGCACACCTGCAAAGTAAAAACTTATCGGAAGCTACACAAAAATTGTATTTATACGATACAAACTCGTTTTTAGAGTGGATAAATAAAGAACCTGTTAACTGTACAAAGAAAGATGTTTTAAAATACTTGGAGTACTTAAGGAAGCAAAGAAATTTAGAAAACGTAAGCCGCAAAATGCACCTGACAAGTTTAAATCACTATTTTACTTTTTTATATCAACAAGAAATCATAATCGAAAACCCCTGCTCATTGCTAAAAATAAGAGGTGCAAAAAAAATACATCTTTACAACATCTTCACAAGCGAAGAACTTACACAGCTCTTTGATAATTATTACACCTTTTTTATAAAAAACTTCGATGAAAGCCATATCCCTGCCAACTTGCGTAAGCTATCGGAACTATGCAGGAATAGGAACGCAAGTATTTTAAGCATTTTAATCAATCAGGGAACAACTACCACCGAAATAGACACCATTTTATTGACCGACCTTAACCTGAACAAAGGGTTAATAAAAATAAGAGGCGGAAAAAGGAGCAACGAAAGAACCCTGCCACTCAAAGCAGAGCAAATAGGATTACTCATACACTACTTACAAAACATTAGGCCGCAGTTCCTTACTCATACTACTGCTGAAAGCGAAAAACTTTTTTTACCCAATCCAACAAAAAACAACAAAGAAGCTGCCGACCAAGAAAGTTTAAAATGGATGTTTACTTTATTTATGAATCAAGTAAAAAGTATAGAACCCAAATTTTTAAACTTCAAACAAACACGGGCTTCCGTAATTACTCTTTGGTTACAAATGTATGGACTTAGAAAAACTCAATACATGGCAGGACACCGATACATAAGAGGCACAGAATACTATTTACGCAATAACTTGGACGGACTGACAGACGACATAAGCAAACACCACCCGTTTTAAATGACTGCTTACAGAACCATTATAGAAGAATACCAAACTTGGCTTGATACATTGGGCTACTCCGAAGGGTTAGTACATAGTTATCCGATGCTAATAGATAAATTTTTTGAATGGCTGCAAAGCAAAAACATACAAACTATTACTGGGCTAAAACAACAGGTAATAAAAGAATACTTTGTTTACTTGGAAAGCCGACCCAATAAGCAACGAAAAGGAACACTAGGCATACACTACATGAATAAAAACTTTTTTGCCGTTGACAAGCTGTTAGAGTTCTTACAAGGGCAAGGAGTAAAAAATATACCCATGCCCACAGGTTACAGGATATGGCCGGATAAACAACAAGAAATAAATAAAATAAAACCCTTTAGCCAATCAGAAATAAAAGAACTTTACAACAATATAGAAAACACTTACCCAAATCTTAGCTTCTTAGAACGGGAAGCCAAACACTATCAACTAAAACTAATCTTTGCCCTGTATTATGGTTGCGGATTACGAAGGATGGAAGGGTACAGGCTTACTATAAACGATATTGATTTTGATAAGAAAACTATTTTTGTAAGACAGGGAAAAAACTATAAAGACCGTATTGTTCCTATGAGTGAAGGAGTTTACAAAAACTTGCAAGATTATATTTACAACTTTAGGAACCGCCAAAAGCTGCCCCATAAACGATTATTTATTTATCAGGCAGCCCATTTACTTAAAACCCTACAACACTTGCAGAGCATTAGCGATAATGAAGAAATAAAAAGCAAACGGATATATTTACATATACTTCGCCACTCGATAGCAACCCATCTTTTACAAAATGGAATGAGTGTTGAAAATATTGCTCAATTTTTAGGCCATAGCAGCTTAGAAGCCACCCAAATCTATACCCATTTATCTGCTGACCTGATTTAAGCCCTTAAAACCCTGCAAATGGCTTTAAAAAAGGGGTTTATTTTTGTATTGCATATATATCTACAAAGTCGTATCTTGCTTTAGATATGCAGAGCATTGTATATAGCTACAATAAAAACCACTTTTATAATAGTCTGACCTCAAAAAAGACTAATATAAAAGCGTGTAGTAATTACCTCAATGAGATGTACGGATAAGGAAATACGCTGCACTTTCTACCCTAATATTTAATCAGAGGTAGTTGTATATTTTTAGAATCTACAAAAGCATCGTAGACATATTTGGGTTAAAAAGACAACAATTATTTTTTGGACTAACACATAAAAAAAGGCCCATCAAATGATGGGCTTTTACTTTATATAAAATATTTTAAATCTGCGATTTTTTATCCATTTTCAAGTCGTTCTTTGCAGCTTTATATATCTTACAGAAATCATCTAAAGGAACATAACCCGCTTTATCACTAATTTTGGCTTCTATCATGTTATTCGCCACATCATAACGGAATTTAGCAATTGCATCACCATCGCAACCTGAATTTGCCATTAACCAACCTTGATTTGTGATCTTGGTATCTTTTGTAATTACATGTGCATCGTATCCACTTGGACAACGGCTGAATGAATTTTGAAGATTAATGGTACAAAGATTTTCAGTTTCCAGTTTATGAACTACTTTATTCTTTAAAAACTTAACCAACTCTGCTCCGAGCGCTTCTTCATCCCATCTACCTATACATTCTGTCTCGCTGAATTCCTTTTCTCTTCCTTTTCGGTTAAGAATAGAACCCTTCATTTCAGACAATAATTCTTCGTTGGTGTAATTGTTATGAGAGATGGTAGAAAGGTCATTGTTATCTGAATTGTTAACGATGATCTCTTTTAAACTGGTAGATGTTCCGGTAATGCCGATCACTTTATCTGTGGCTAAAAAGAGGACCGGACAAATAATTAATGCTGCTAGGACTTTGCGATTCATGGTTCGATTTTTTTATCTAATTACAAAGCAAACGTAGAAACGTTCAAAAAGATACCTGAAAACTAGAGTCTTTTGCGAATAATTAACAACAATAGCTCCGCCACGATAAGATTAGGAAGCCAACTAACCCAGGCAGAACTGGCCTCCACATAAAAAGGAGCCACGTGAAAGTAGCCCGAAGCAATGGGTACATAAAGCCGAAGGGTTACCGCAGCAAAGGTTAGGGCAAAACTTCTTACCATCCAAGCCTTATGGGCATCAATATTCTTTTTGCGAACGGCTTCATAAGCCATGTAGGTTGTAACCAACCATAAAAGAGCCATAATTGCAAAGCCAACAACAGCTATTCCGCCTCCTTCAGCATAAAAGGCCATGAAAAGACCTGAAGGTCCTGCCAAAAATAAAATGGCCCCCAGATAAATCTTGCCCAGGGTCCTATGTAGCCTTAGATTTCTGTTCCTAAATTTTTTAATGAATTGAAAGGGTCCCACCAAAAGGGCCAACATTCCTCCGGTGATATGAATATAAAAGGCGGTTCTCCAAATTGGATTAAAGACCACGTCCTGTTTTTTTGCCAAGAAGTTGAATCCCGCATCATAGTAATAATAGAAATAAAGAGTGGTAATACTGAAAAGAAATAATGAAAAGGCCGTGAGAATAAGCCAGCCGAACCGAAGAAATATATTTTGCGCCTTAAGGTTCGACATAAAGTAAAATAACGACAATTATTTAAAAATGATACACAGCTTCATTCAATTCGTTCACGAATATACCGCCGTTTTGATAAATCCTTGGTTGAAGTCTTTTTGATTGTCGGATCTTAATCCTTGATCGCGAAAAGCACCTTGCCAATCAACCAATTTTTTATTAGGATGTTTAATAAGAATTCTAAAGAATAAATGAGTGAAATAAAGGATTCTACTGTGTTTCTTCTTGCCTGTCTCTACAAAATCAGTAACAATCCATTTGGCTCCTGCTTTTCGGAATTTTGAAATATAATTGATCCTTTCTTTCAATATGGGATAAGAAAATCCATCCACATAAAAATTAGTAATAATGAAATCGAATGAATGATTCGGAATATCTTCTTCGGTACCACAAATAAACTCAACTTGTTCTTGTGTTTTTCTGCGAGCTAACTCTATCATTTTTTCAGAAGCGTCAACATAACATACTTCCAAAGGAGAAGTTCGTTTCAATAATTCAACCAACAACCATCCTGATCCACCACCCAAAATAAGCACCTTTGAATTTGGAGGTATTTCTGATATGAAATGCATTTGAGCATCAAAAATTCCCTTTCCGAATAGCACCCCAACACCATCATCATAAAACGGTGCTATTAAGTTGTATCCTGAAGAATGAGTTTTAGCCATTCCCCAAAGTTAGAAAAATGCTGAATTTTATAATATTAACTTAAAACGGCCTATCTGTTAATTTTATTCAAACCTTTTGCAGCAAGGGATACAGAGGCTTTGTAGTTAAGTATTCGTTAATTTAAAAACCGTATTGGTACGCAACCTAGCTTCGTAAAAAAACACAGATATATGAGAACTCAAGGGTAAAAAATGATGAGGATCTGCTTTATCATTGCAGGTACACTCGGACTGTTAAATGCACAAAGTTTTACTGATCCAATCTTTGCTACTCCAACCGAAATTTTAGATTTCGGGAATGTGGATTCAAAAAATGATCCCGGTTTTAGAACCATTACATTTACTAATACTGGCGGTGCACCACTATTGATCACCAACATTATACCATCTTGCGGATGCACCGTTCCTGAATGGCCTAAGGATGCAATTAAGCCAGGACAATCAAGTGAAATAAAAGTGAAATATGATATCTCGAGAATTGGTTTGATAAGTAAAACAATTACAATCGTAACCAACGAACCAGACGGAAAGGAGGCTGATGGAAAAATTATTTACAAACAGTATGTGATACCGGTAAAGGGAACAGTGAAATAAATCGGTTGGCAGTTTACAGTCGGCAATCCACAGTTATCAGTCTGCAAATTGTAGAGTGCCAACTGCAGACTGAAAACTGCGGACTGATTTATTTCTTCCATTTGATACCACAACCAACGGCTTTGGTCTCCTTGTTATCGAATGATTTACCAGAAAGCAATGCATCAACTGCTAACTCAACATATTTTTTATCCGCTTTCGATGCATCATCAGTATTGTTATCAATAGCTCCAATATATTCAACAGTCATTTTATTTTGGCTTTTGCTAACGATATAAACATGCGGAGTTTTAGTAGCTCCAAAAGTTTTTGCAATTTCCTGGGTTTCATCTAATACATAAGGAAAGCTATATCCTTTTTCTTTTGAACGTAATACCATGTTATCAAAACTATCATCAGGAACAATAGCAGGGTCGTTTGGGTTGATAGCAATTACAAGATATCCCAATGGACGAAATTTTACATCCAATGCCATAATACGTTGTTCGTAAGCTATTGCAAAAGGACAATGGTTACAAGTAAATACTACGATAAATCCTTTGGCATCTTTATAATCTGCCATGCTCACCATTTTGCCATCCACATTTTTTAGAGAGAAATCCTTTACATTATCTCCAACTTTATATCCCTGAGAAAATAAAAGACTGGTACCTGTAGCTAATAATAAAATAAGTTGTTTCATTGTTATATGTATTTAGAAATTATTGATTTTAATGTTTCGTAATCAATCTGCCCTTCAAAGAACCAAATCTTTTCTGCTTTAAAATAAATAACGGTCGCAGGTATTGCACCCGACCAGCTTACATCTGCTTTATTGATATAATCATTTGGGTCCTGATCGGTTATATGAACCACACTCGATTGAATATTTCTTTTTAGAATAAATTCAGGAACCACTGTGGGTGTTTGGGAATGAAAATCAAGATTCGCCAAAACAACTTTTACACCTTTGTCCTTAAAGTCTGCGTTTATTTTTTCAAAATCGGGTAATTCGGCTACACAAGGTTTACACCAGGTTGCCCAAAAATTGAGAACAATTACGTTCTCTTTATCATTCAATAAAGTTGTTTGAAGATCGGTAAACGAAGAGTATGTTAAAGTTGATTGTGCCTGAACATGAATACTAAGAATGAATAAAATAAACAACCCTAACCTCTTGACCATGGATTAAAATTAGGTGATAATGTCCGGTTCACCCAATTCTTCATTTATATTTAACAAGATTTTGGTAATTTTACCCTGAAATTAAAATCATTGATATGTATAAAACGATCTTAGAAATAGAAGGCAAAGCATATTCCCTATCCAGCATTAATATAAATACTTATAACAGAGGTTCGGGATACGATCCATCGCCTAATGATCAGACTTTGCAATTTCAGATCCGTTCAACAAAAATGGATCAGTTTTTATGGGATTGGGTGAACAGTCCCGACGTTACCAAGAAAGACGGAAAAATAAAATTGATAAACGCTGATGAAAATATTATTCTACAAACCATTAGTTTCGAAAACGGCTTCAGCAGTTCGTATAATATGAGTTTTTACCAGAACAACGAATACAGCAATGAAACCAGTATTACCTTGTCTGCGTCCAAAATTACTATACAGGTAAATGAGACCACAACGGCAAGCCCGGGAGGGAAAAAAGACTAGGAAATTAAAAATGGAGAATGTATTGCACTTTACATTTTTAATTATGCATTTAAAATTCTACAAAGATTTCTTCTTACGAAGATTCAATTGATCGCCTGGTTTGATGACAGAACCATACCACATGTTATTTTTTTTCATCAACGCTTCCATTTTCATTCCGTATTGATGGGCAATACTGTAGAATGTTTCTTCACTTTTTACAGTGTGAAGATTAAATGCTGGTTCAGCGGAACTTCTTTTTGGTTCCAAAAAGATTACTTGTCCTTCCACTAATTTATCCCCTGCACCAATTTCATTATAGCGCAAAATTTGTTTCACCGTCAATTCAAATTGAAGTGCAATCTCATCTTTTGTTTGATTGTCTTTTATTTTTACCGCTTTTAATCCATTTATAAAAACAACTTTGTTCTTTTCTGAAACGGTGGTATTATTAACAGTGTTGTTTGAACTATTATTGTTGTTATTCGAGTTATTGTTGGCGTTATTATTCGCATAATTAGCACCTAATGCTTGCAGATCATAATCGTACAATTTATATTTCTCAATAAGATCAATCAACAAAGTTGCATATTTAGGGTTTGTTGCATACCCCGCGTCTTTTAACCCCTGAGCCCAACCTTTATAATCAGTAACTTCTAATTTGAATAATGCTGAATATCTTTCACGTCCTGAAAGGAAATCAGCATGGTCATTAAAAGATTCGAATGCTGAACCATATTTTCGAAAGCACTCGTCGGGTGCATCATCGTCCATCACATAGGTGCCTCCCTCCCAGCCTTTATGACATTTAATACCAAAATGGTTATTCGCTTTTGTACATAAAGAACTATTCCCCGAGGAGCTTTCGAGAATTCCTTGTGATAAAGTAATGCTTGCTGGTACTTTTTTGAGACGCATGTTTTCAATTGCCCAATCCTTATAGATTCGGATATAATCGTCGGTGGTTAGTTTTTGTGCACTTAACTGAGCAGTAAGTACAAAGCAAATAATGGCTAATATATGTTTCATGGTGAACTTAAATTCTGTCTAAAATTAGTTCAAACCCTTTCTGCTATAACCAATGGACTCTTATTTTGTAAACAGGCGACTGTGCAAATCAGGAAAACCTTTAATGCCCTGAAGCCCGCCAGTATGCAATGCAATTACTACAGAGTCCTCCTTAATCCGGCGTTTTTCTATTAGGCTAAAAAGGCTAAACATCATCTTCCCAGTATAAACGGGATCAAGGGTGATTTTATTATTCAACTGAAATTCTACAATAAAATCTTCAAGGATTGAATTACTCCTGGCAAAGCCTCCAAACTCATCATATTCCAGAAAAACATGGCTGGCGGACCTTATCCATTCATTAAACTCAGCGTTGTGCTGATCAGGCTTTACAGCCGAAAAGCCTATCAGCTTTTTATCCGGAATTCTATTTCCTATCCCTTTTAAGGTTGTTCCGGTTCCAATGGGTGCACAGAAAATATCGAAGTCGATATCGATCTCATCAATAATTTCACTGCAACCTTTCACTCCCAAAACATTCTCACCTCCCAATGGAATATAATATTCTGTGTGTTGGATTTGTTGCGAAAAATCCTGCGTATCAAATTCTTTCCTTGGAAGAAATATAAAACCCATACCGTTATTAGAACAAAATTGTAGGGTATCGCTCCAGGTTTTAGGCTCAACACCTCTTATAAAAGCCTTGGTTTTAAACCCTAATAAATTTCCTGCAGCAGCAGTTGCTGCCAAATGGTTACTCCATGGACCACCCGCTGTTACTAAAGCTTGGGTATTTAGCTTCTTTGCTTCTTCAATATTATACTTCAATTTTCTCCATTTATTTCCGCCAACATCTGCATGAATGAGATCATCTCTCTTCATAAAAAGGTTGATGCCCATCTGAACACCGGGGTGGTGTTTAATTTCGTGCAACGGACTTGGGATCTTGAAAATATCCATATTGCAAAGGTAGAACAAAAAGGACAGGAGACCGAAGACGGAAAAAACAATCAACTTTTCCGTCTTCGGTCTTTTTTGTAGCTTTACGTTGTGAGTAACAACGAATTTAACGGTAAGAAGGAATTGGACCCTGATGATTATTATTTATCGGAGGAAGGCTACGTTGTGTTCACCGAAAAATATCATTTAAAACGTGGGCACTGTTGTAAAAGCGGTTGCCTGCACTGCCCATACGGATTCAACAAAAAGACCGGAAAAAACGATCTGCCCGCCAAGAAGGATTGAGTAATCAACAAAACCTTATTGATAATTGAACATTGTGTTAACAGAAACGCAATCTAATTAGAATAATTTTACAGAAAACTATTCATGAGAGTTGTAAAGGATCAAATGGGTTTTTCGATAGCGATACCTGCTAATATAAACAGGATCGTATGCTTGGTTCCGAGCATTACCGAATTACTTTGTGACCTTGGATTGGAAGATAAAATAGTTGGGATCACCAAATTCTGCATCCATCCTGAATCATGTTTTAAATCGAAAGTTAGAATTGGAGGCACAAAAGATTTTGATATTGAATCCATTCGTCTTTTGAATCCTGATATTATCATAGCGAATAAAGAAGAGAATCAAAAAGACCTTTTGATCATTTTAAAAAAATATTTCCCTGTTTGGATAAGTGATATTGAAACTACTGACCAAGCGATAGAAATGATTGAATTGCTGGGTGAAGTTTTTAAAAGAAACATTGAGGCAAAGGATCTTGTAAAAAAGATCAATTTTAATTTTGATAAAATTGAATCCATAGATAAAGAAATTTTTGTTGCTTATCTTGTTTGGAAAAAACCCTACATGAGTATCAATGAAAATACATACATAAATAGCATGCTGCAGAAATGCGGATTGAAAAATATTTTTTCAGGGAGTCCGTCCAGATATCCCCAAATTTCTCCAGAGCTATTAAAAAAGGCCAGGCCTGATGTTATATTTCTGTCTTCAGAACCCTATCCTTTTAAAGAAAAACATTTTGCTGAGTTGCAGGAGATGTGTCCGGATGCAAGAATATTTTTAGTGAATGGGGAGATGTTTAGCTGGTATGGAAGCAAAATGCTAAAGGCTCCCGTATATTTAAATAAGCTCATTCAAAAACTAAAATCACCACCAATTCAATCGAAGGCCAATACCGAAGTTATGAATGTTGTACCACGCCATGTTGCGTAGTTCTTGAACAATATTCTCTTTTATCGTAAGTTTGTTGTCTTAAAATGAAAAAAGCAGTCTATATATTTTTGTTTTTATTGGTTGGCTATAGCTGTAAAATGAGTGTAAGCTTTACGGGTGCTGATATTGATGAAAATATTCAAACTGCCACTATCGAAATATTTGAGATTCAGGCCCCACTTACCAATCCTAATTTTTCAAGGATTATGACTGAAGGGTTGAGAGACAAGTTCATTAGACAAACCAAGCTTAAGCTTATAAATGAAGGTGGGGATGTAAATTTTAGAGGAATTATTACTCAATATAGCACAACTCCAGTTGCTATCTCAGGAAGTGAGACGGCATCTTTAACCCGACTTACTATTGCAATTTCGGTTGAATACACCAATAAACTAGATGAGGCCAAGAATTTTACCCAAACCTTTACCCGTTTCGCAGACTTCGATGCCACCCAGAATCTGAACCAGGTGGAAGATGCATTAATGACCGAAATTAGCCAACAATTGGTGCAGGATGTGTTCAATAGAGCCTTTTTGAACTGGTGATATCAGTTTAAAAATGTGTCAATTTGACGATTTGACCATTGATTTTAGGTAATTTAACTTCCTCATTTTCAAATTAACCCATTGTCAAATTATCAAATTATGCCTACCTTAGCTGTCCTTTTTGAGGGGTGTAACTATGACATACGTGGAGAACTATAATATTGAAGAGATCTTTTTCGAGGCCCAGCCTATCAATAATACTGGTGACACCAATACTTTTTTGGATTGGTTGAATCTGAGTAAAAAGGAGAATTTCAATAAACAATATAAGATCAAGCATCAGCAGGAGCTCATTAGCAGTTTTATACATACTGCTCCGAGAGTGCAGCCCGTAAAGGCGGCTCTAAATGCCATGGATAATGATATTGAGGTAAAAACAGGAATGCCGAAAGCCAATGAATTAATTGTTTCGGAAACACTGGCCAAAGTATATTATGAGCAAAAGAAGTATCATTTGGCTATAGAGACTTATAAAAAGCTTCGTTTGGTTTATCCCGAAAAAAGCAGTTACTTTGCAGCCCTTATTAAGGAAGTAGAGAAAGACCTTAGTGAAGGAAAAGGTTAGTTTTAGAAACGAAAACATTAAACAGAAAAAGAATATATGTTAGTATTTGCAACGATTTTGATTATGCTGGTAGCCATTTTATTGGTGTTGGTAGTATTGATCCAAAATTCAAAAGGAGGAGGAATTTCAAGCAGCGTAGGTATTTCGAACCAGGTAATGGGGGCTGCACGTTCAACTGAAAACGTAGAGAAAATAACATGGATTCTTGTTGGAGCCTTAGCTATTTGTTGTGTTGCAAGTGGTTTTATTTTTAACCAAAAAACAGTACAGGCAGGTCCAAGAAATACTTCTTACGATCCTAAAACTCAATTTGAGTTGCCAAATACCCCGCAAAATGATCCTAATACGACAACTACCTTCCCTGGAACCGGAACTACAACAACTACACCTACAAGCACTTCAACCGCTCAATAGGATTATATAAATATTTATACGAAAGCCTTCCTTAACTAAGAGAGTTTTTTTGTTTGTACTTGCTATTTTCCGTCAACCTGCCCCTGGTCCTCCACATTCGCGGAGGATGACCCGGCTTAGATAGTGAAAAGGCAACCCAGGCGCCCAAAAAACGGATAAAAATGTCAGTTGATTGTCAGCGAAACCGTCGGAAAGACATATATTCTCAGCCCCTAAAGGAAAAAATGGCAGTTAAAGGGGAATGGCATAAAATGTGACATTGGCCTGATACGAATTTGTTTAACCTATTAATTATATAACTATGAGTAAGGTAAAAGTAACGCCTCTACACGACAGAGTAATTGTTGAAGCAGCTTCGGCTGAAGAAAAAACACATAGCGGAATCATTATTCCTGATACCGCTAAAGAAAAACCACAACACGGAACTATCATTGCTGTTGGTGGTGGTAAAAAAGATGAGCCAATGACTGTTAAAGTTGGCGACAATGTTCTATACGGTAAATACTCTGGAACAGAAGTTCAAATTGATGGTAAGGATTATTTGATCATGAGAGAAAGCGACATTTTCGCTGTAATATAAATCCTTCGACAGGCTCAGGATGACAATTCGGAGAATGTGAATGATTAGCAAAAAATAAAAAATACATTTTAAAATCTTAACAAAAAAAATTATGGCAAAACAAATAACATTTGATGTAGATGCTAGAGAAAAACTTAAAAAAGGTGTTGATGCTTTAGCAAACGCTGTAAAAGTTACTCTAGGTCCAAAAGGACGTAATGTAATTATAGATAAAAAATTTGGTGCACCAGCTATTACTAAAGATGGTGTTACTGTAGCAAAAGAAATTGAACTTTCTGATCCTATTGAAAACATGGGTGCTCAAATGCTGAAAGAAGTTGCCAGCAAAACTGCTGATTTAGCAGGTGATGGTACCACTACAGCAACTGTTTTGGCACAAGCAATTGTAACGGCAGGTTTAAAACATGTAGCTGCAGGTGCAAATCCTATGGATTTAAAACGTGGTATTGATAAAGCTGTTGCCGTAGTTGTTGCTGAATTGAAAAAAATGAGCAAAACTGTTGGTGATGATTTTAAAAAAATAGAACAAGTAGCCACTATTTCTGCTAACAACGATAACTTCATTGGTAAGTTGATTGCTCAAGCAATGGAAAAAGTAGGTAAAGACGGAGTTATTACTGTTGAAGAAGCTAAAGGAACTGAAACTGAAGTAAAAACAGTTGAAGGGATGCAATTCGACAGAGGATATCTTTCTCCATACTTCGTTACAAATCCAGAAAAAATGGAAGCTGAATTAGAAAATGCTTACATTTTGATTTACGATAAAAAAATAAGCAGCATGAAAGAATTGTTACCAATTCTTGAAAAAACTGTACAAACTGGTCGCCCATTATTAATCATCTCTGAAGAAGTTGATGGTGAAGCCTTGGCTACTTTGGTTGTAAATAAATTACGTGGTTCATTAAAAGTGGCTGCTGTTAAAGCTCCAGGTTTTGGGGATAGAAGAAAAGCAATGTTGGAAGACCTTGCTATCTTAACAGGTGGAATTTTAATTAGCGAAGAGCGTGGTTATAAATTAGAAAATGCAGATCTTTCTTATTTAGGTCAGGCAGAAAAAATAACTATTGATAAAGACAACACTACCATTATTAATGGTGTTGGAACAAAAGATGATATTACTGCTAGAGTAAATCAAATTAAAGCTCAAATTGAAGCAACTACCAGCGATTACGATAAAGAAAAATTACAAGAGAGATTAGCGAAGTTAGCAGGTGGTGTTGCAGTACTTTATATTGGTGCAGCAACTGAAGTTGAAATGAAAGAAAAGAAAGACCGTGTTGACGATGCTTTAGCTGCAACAAGAGCTGCTGTTGAAGAAGGAATTGTACCGGGTGGTGGAGTTGCTTATGTAAGAGCTATTTCTGGTTTAGAAAAACTAAAAGGAGAAAATGAAGATGAAAACTTCGGTATCAATATCGTTAAGATTTCATTGGAAGCTCCATTACGTCAGATTGTAGCGAATGCAGGATTGGAAGGTTCAATCATCATTCATAAAATAAAAGAAGGAAAAGATGATTTCGGATTTAATGCAAGAACTGAAGTTTTCGAAAACATGTATGCAGCAGGAGTAATCGATCCAACTAAAGTAGGTCGTGTAGCATTGGAAAATGCGGCTTCAATTGCAGGTATGTTGTTAACTACAGAATGTGTATTGAGCGAAGAAAGAGAAGACAAACCAGCCATGGGAATGCCAGGCGGTATGGGTGGTGGAATGGACGGAATGTATTAATGAAGCCGCATTTCAATATTGAAATGCGCAGCTGAATTAACCTCGCCGAAGGCGGGCATTTCCAGACAAACACCAACAACTAAATATACAAGCCGTTTGAGAAATCGAACGGCTTTTTTTGTGCATCCTACTTCGGGGTGATTTTTCACGAATGTATACTGCGAAGGTTTTGATCTCGTTACAATATTTCAAAACCCGTAGCTATGAAAAGAATACTCTATTTTACTTTCGTAGTTATTTTACTATCATTCATTTCTTGCGAAAACGAAGAACTTACCAATCCCCATTCTCCCGACGGTACTCTTCAATCATATATTGATTCTTCTTTGCTGGAACACAACTTGGTTTTGAATGGACATTACTATCAACTCGATTTTGATACAGCCTATGCAAATATTGTATCCTGTTTTCAAGCCATTAATGGAATTCCGGCAATGTATATCATGTATAATTCTATTTACAAAGAAAGGTACACAGGTTATAAGTTCTGGCTAAAAGTTTCCGGAGGACAGACTTGGTTTGCTGATTTAGATCACCCCAATTATTTTACACCAGAAGTTCAAGAAAGGTTTGCTTATTCCCATATATACATTCCAAAAATATTTGGCGAATATTATGGACAATACTCAAGATTTGGAGGTGGGCAAAACAATCAGAATATATTTCCAAGTGTGGCATACGGTTCAGGTACAATTGATCTTTTATCATATACATACTACGATACAGGTCAGGACAAAATGCTTGACTATGCAATTCATATTTCAGGCAATAATATTGCAGGGGATTTTTCAGGAAAATTTCGGGCTCAGTATGAGTAAACCAAAACATCCCAATCAAATAACTTAATCCAAAAAAAGCTAACCGCCCCCTCGGAATATAAATAGCTGTGCCCGAGTTTGATCATTTCTTCCACATCTCTATCTTCTTGCGTAGAACCCGTGCCTCCACCCTTTTTTAACTTATTTACCCTCTTGCCTGTGCTCATTAATTTTATACCGGCCCAAAACGCTAAGATTGTGATTAAAAAGGCAAAATAATGGTGAAATAGATCATAAAGTAAGGTTTTACAATGCTGAAATATACCAGATTTAAATTACTATATTTACTTACCATAAAAAACTCAAGACTATGAACAAATTTATACTTATTCTTTTCATTTCAACCCTAACTATTCTATCATCTTTTTCCCAAACTATTTCTACCAATACTTGTATCACTACGGGTGGAGGGGGTGGAAATCTCGTGATCTTCGCGAATTATGATGGAGGAGTTTTAAATATTAACTGTGATCAAAATATTCCAAATTTAAAAATTGGTGTTTGTACATACGAACCTGTTACAATTAATCTCAGCGGACCTTTTGTTGGCAATGTTACAGAAGTAAGATATGCTGGTTATGTAAGCACAACAAATAATCATTGTGCAAATTCACCAACAACAACAACTATTGTTGGTGCACCGGGTGGAGCTACTACTTCAGTTATTTTTTTACCTCCTGCAACATCATCCAATCCAAATGGATATAGCATGATAGTTTGCGCATATTCCTGTGATACTACCACGAATCAGGGGGGATGTAATACTGCCGATCAGATCGTAGATTATTTCGAAAGTACTATGAGTGCTTCTTTGTATTCTTATTTTACTCAATATGGTTGTTGGTCCGTTGCAAATTATAATGTTTCAGCAGGGGGAAATTGTACATTCTCCGGAACTCCTGATACAACAACTACAACATTTTCTACAAGTGCATCTACAGTTTGTGAAGGTGTTCCAGTAAATTTCATCGATCTTTCTCCGGGAGCTGTTAGCTGGTCATGGACAGCACCTGGAAGTAGTATTGCTTCTTCTTCTTCACAAAATCTTTCGGGAGTTGTTTATAGTACCATGGGAACTTATACTGTTACCCTGGGTACAAATGACGGGGATGGAATATGTTCAACTACACAAACCATTACTGTTTTACCATTACCAACATTAAATTTAGCTGCTACTCCAAATCCAATTTGTTCGGGTGATACTTCTAACTTATTTGTAATTGGTGCCAATACATTTCTATGGGGAGGAGGCCCTTCAGGAGCAGTTTACCAAGTGCATCCAACAACAAGTACATGGTATGATGTTACAGGAACAGATCTTGCGGGATGCATAAATACAGATTCGATACAATTAATCGTTTATAGTGCTCCGCCAACTCCAACCATTAATTATAGTGGAGGAATTTTAACCGCATCCCCATCTGCACTTTCATATCAATGGTATTTAAATGGAAGTCCGATTAGTGGAGCAACAAACCCAAATTATTCACCAACACAAAATGGTGTTTATACCGTTACGTATACAGATGCTAACGGATGTACTTCTTCAGTTTCACTTCCTAATACAGTATCAGATATCGGTGCAGGAATCTCAGAATTTAACAGCAATCTGCAGATTTATCCAAATCCAGGAACAGGAGTGTTTCAAATTTCAATTCATACTGTAAGTGCAGAAGCAACTGTTGAGGTAATAGATCTATCAGGTAAGCTTGTTTACTTCCGAAATATTCAATTCTATAATTCTTATACTTTGGATTTAACCGGACAAGCAAAAGGTGCTTATGAGGTGAGAATAACTATAGATGGCAAAACGCTGTATAAGAAATTGATATTGCAATAGGATTTTGTATCCGTTTACATATCCTGCAATAAATTCAGGATGACGGAGTAACCGTAAAAAAAATGATGTTGAACAAAGTTCAATATCATTTTTTTTTACTACGCGTGTATGTCATCCCTAACTAGTTTCGGGATCTGTAAACGTAAAGATTCATTTATGCTAAAAACCTCTTAAATGCTCCGTTGCCAATTCCGGCATTTTCAATTCATTCTTTTCGTTGAACCAATCGGCCGACAAATCCCTTAACTCAGGATTGTGCATTTTAACCAAATTCCATTTCCAATCTTTATGCCATCGCTTCCATTGTTTTTCTTTAGCAATAGCATCAGTTATCTTACCATGTCTTTCATAATGCATAAGGTATTTACATTTGTATTTTGAAGCAAAATATCCTCCTGAGTTATTTTTATAATCTTGCATTCGGCTATAAATATTATTTGTAACACCTGTATAAATTACGGTTCTCGTATAGTTTGATATCATCTAAGTAAATCCTGCCTTGCCCATTTTATTGTCAAAGTTGTTATTTCCAATATAGTTGAATGGTTTTATATTTCAAATCTTCAGGGATAATATTCTTATAATGTATCTTAAGTCTTTTTCTTGTTCCTTTCAAACCTAACCTCCTCATTTATTCTTCTCGTTGATAGACCCTGAAATGAATTCAGGATGACCAGTTCTTGTGGAATGGGATTGGTGAACTTCGTTCACCAATCCCATTCGTCTTTATAGACTTATGCCTAATAAAAAAGGGATGTACATACATCCCTTTTTTATTTTAGTGAATTAATTTAATTACTCAATTGTATTGAATAAGTTTTCTGCCAAGCAGTGTGCCCTTCACCAGGCGCTAATAAAGTAATTTCTAAACTAATTGAACTTCCGGGAACTCTTTGAGATATATTCGTTAACATATCAGATGTAAAATGGTTGTTGTTTGATATCGCCGAATAATTCGGATTTGAATTCGTTGGAAATTTCATGGTAAATCCGGTTACGTTATATTCAGGATTACCGAAACTTAATTGAGAAGTTGCTGTTATCTCCGAGTTATCAATCGTTATGTTGGTTGAACCCATTCCGGGAAGTTGAATCGTTTGTGCCTGTAACCAAGCTCCTGTTGCTAAAACCGCAAAAATAAGAAGTAGTCGTTTCATAACCTTCAAGTTTAAAATGTGTAGATAGTACTTGTTACGGGTTGGCAACAACTAAAGATACTATAATTATGATTTTAACCTACAAAAGATAGATATTTTAATGAAATTTTTACTTTTATAGAATGGATATCACAGATCTTCAAAAGCTCTGCAAAAAACTAAAAGCTACCAAAGATGATGTTAAATGGGGCCATGATCTATGTTTCTGTGTTGGCGAAAAAATGTATCTAGTAGCAAGCCGTAAATTATTCAAATACGGCTAAGCGGTTTTATTCTCAGAAACTTCAAATAATACGACTTGTAGGCAATGTCGGCAGAATAATAGTTAGGCATTGTTTAACTATTAATTATCCGTTTGCTTCCTGCTATAATGAATCCATGGATCCTCTCCCTTATACCATTTTCCGGGTGTGAAACTCAGATAACTCCAATTATAAGATAAAACATATTCGCGTTTCTTCCCATCTGTAGGCATCATATACACCTTGTCATTTTCCAGTGCTGTTATAAAATCTTCCCTGGTAATCTCAATCGAATCTGGTATTTTGTGAGGAAAATCCAAAGTATATTGCGATCCGTCATCAAAACCAGCAACGCGGATAAGAAACCAGGTTCCTGCCAGCTCCGGGTAATTTACATTATGTCTTTTTAATATATCCACAATGCTATCATTAAGGGATGTTTTTATATATACTTCTTTTAAATACCCTCTACCAAAAGACTTGTATAAAAAGAGCGTGTCGTGTACCAATTGAATTGGGTAGTGCTCAGCATGCCAATGCAAATAGCCCGAATCTACAGAATAGCTATCTCGTTTATTTATATTTGTTGGGTATTGAACCTCATACATAGTATCATTTTCAAAAATAAGATTAAGATCCGGACGTTTAAACAAACCTTCGGTAACTGGAGCTTCCGGGTCCTGCAACCTAGTGGGTGTTTGCCGGTTCTGATAATTACCAAGAAATGGTATGTCTCCTACTTTTTCGGCTGTTACAAATTTCCAATGACCTTCAAGTTGTGATTTTGTTAGAACAGATTTGTTTTGTTCCGCTGAATTATTGACCGTGCTCTGACCGGCACAGCTGCTAAAGAATATTAAAAAGAATATTAACAGGAATGGAATGAGGTGTTGTTTCATTGTAAATTAATTATGCTCTAACTTGTACTTGTGCAACCAAAAGGTACTGCAATCCCAGCGTATACTCCAGAAACCCAACCTTTTCTGTTAGCATCCTGTTTATAAATATATAAATTATTTTTCAATTTTACCTTCAACTGGATGCGATAATTCGTCCCATTTCTTAAACGGCAAAGTACAAAGCTTCCTGACGCTTCGATCAGCACAAACACCGTGTCCCTTTTGGGTTGTTGGTGATGCGGTTTTCCGTTAACCGACACCCGATCCTCCGCATCCGCGGAGGATGACCCACTTCGATGCATTATTTCGATAAGCAAATACGATTAATCCAGAAAATGCTTAACTTTAATCTTACAAACCATCTGGAACTAACAACCATGAAAACAAAATATTTATTAGGTATAGTGGCTATTGCCCTAGTAGCTGCATGTCAAACTCCGGCACAAAAATGTGCAGGTACCTATAACGGCCAATACACAAACAATGCAACTATTCTTTACGGAATTAATACAACTGTTACCGCAGATGATGATAAAACCGTTAGTGTAACTTTTAATTCAGGTGGTACACCATCTATTACCGTTAGCGGAATCTCAGTTACCGAAGGCAGTAATAGTTTAGCATTAATAAAAACAGAATTGTTTGGTGCATTTAGCGGTGCTGTTGATGGAAACGAATTGAATGTTGGTTATAGCTCTATTGGAGGAGCGATTACTTTTGTGGGGACTAAATAGCATTTCGTAATGTCTCACTGCTTCGCAGTTCGCCCTTTTGTTTCCCACAGAAACAAATATTCAAAAGCACCGTGCCGTGAATATTCTTCGGGTGCACTACTTCTCGAAATCCAGAAAGAAAGCTGGTATATGTTCAATAATATCGGATGCTATTAAAGATGTTTTTGATTCATCTTCTGCCGCACGATCGCCTGCGTAACCATGTAAATAGACTCCTAGCAAACATGCGTGTAATGGGGAATATCCCTGTGCACATAATGAAGTTATGATTCCGGTTAAAACATCTCCACTTCCACCTGTTGCCATTCCGTTGTTACCTGTGGTATTGAAAAAGGTGAGTCCTCCCGGAGTGGTAATAGATGTATGATGTCCTTTTAGCACAATATACACTCCATGTTTTTTAGAAAATGCAACTTGGGTTTGATGTCTTTCAAAACCCGACTCATGTTTTTTTGTGAGTCGATCAAATTCACCCGGGTGTGGAGTAAAAATAGTTGAACCATTTAGAAACTGTAACCAGGTTAAGTTTTCAGAAATTATATTTAGTCCATCTGCATCAATTACCAATGGTTGTGATGCATTTTGAATTATCATTTTTAAAACATGTGTTGTTTCTTTTTCTTTATCTATTCCCGGGCCAAAACCAATGGCATTAAATTTTGTTACATCGCGTAAAATATCTGTAATATAATTTTCACTGGAATCAGCAATCACCATGGCTTCGGGCAAAGACGAATGTACAGCTTCTACTCCACCCGCAGGAACTTGCATGGTTAATAATCCACAACCTGTTCTTAAAGTTGCCAATCCACATAAAATAGATGCTCCAATTTTTCCTTTACTCCCTGCAATGATTAATGCATGACCAAAAGTTCCTTTATGAGAAAATGTAGATCTTGGTTTTACCATGTCACGAATCATGATTTCATCCAAACAAAAATGCAGGGTATCTGCTTTTTCAATGAATCTTTTGTTCAGGTCTATATTCACTATTTTCCAATCTCCGATAAAAATTTCATTCTCAGAAAAGAAAAAGGAAAGTTTGGGTAGTTGAATAGTTAAAGTAAAGTCTGCTACAATGGTATTTTCTTTTGTACTGATATGATTTGCGTCAGCGGATAATCCAGAAGGGAGATCAATGGAAATAATAAAATTAGATGCTGCATTGATCCATTGAATCAAATTGGCCGCTAGCCCCTCCAAGGGGCGATTTAAACCGCTTCCAAACAAAGCGTCAATAAATACGATGTCCTTTGCAAAACGAAGCTCGTTGAGCTGTTCATTCGATTTTAAATATATAACGTCTTTGCCAAGGTCTTTTAGTAATTGTAAATTCCCATTGAATTCATTTGAATACGAATTTGAATCCAATACGACCACCTCTACTTTTCTATTTGTATTCAAGAGCCATCTTGCAATGACCAATCCATCACCTCCATTGTTTCCCGGACCGCAGAAAACCACGTAGTCGGATAACGTTGGAAATACTTCTACAATAGCTTCGGCCAATCTTGCTCCTGCACGTTCCATTAGATCAACTGAACTGATGGGTTCATTCTCAATGGTAAACTGATCTGCTTTTTTAATTTGGGCCGAAGAAAATATTTTACTCATTATATTTTTTTTATGGTATTCGTAAGCTCACTATCCCGGCAAAGCCGGGATAGTTCGGTTCATAAAAGTTTTTTATGAATTTCGTTCACTTGTTGTTCAATATCATCAACAGTTCCATTGTTCATGATGGTATAATTGGCATATTTTGCTCTTTCTTCGTCACTCAATTGCTTCATGATCCTGTTTCTCACCTCTACCTCCTCTACTCCATCACGTTGCATAACTCTTTGAATTCTGGTTTCCATATTAGCGGTAACTACAATTATGGAATCACAATCCTTATAGGAACCTGATTCAATTAAAATTGCTGCTTCACGAATACAATAAGGGGAATTTTGTTCATTCATCCATTTGAAGAATTCTTCTTTCACCAAAGGATGTAATAATCCATTCACCCTTTCTAATTTTTTTCGATCCTTAAAAATAATACTTGCGATAAGTGCCCTGTCTAATTCTCCATTTTCAAGATGAATATTATCGACTTCAAGAATCATTTTTATTTGCTCAACAACCTGAGGAGAATTATATAAATACTTTGCAACTGTATCAGCATAAAAAACGGGAATGCCCAATTGCTCGAAGCATTTACTTACAGTGGTCTTTCCACTTCCAATTCCTCCTGTTAAGCCAACAATTTTCATTCTTTAGCTTTGATCTTATATTCAACTGAGATCGGAGACATACTCACCACTTTTACAAAGGCTGGTATTTGGGTAGCCTTTAATAATATTTTTGTGGCTCCTGATTTTTGATCAGGAAATTCGGCAGACACTACAAACTGCTCTGCAACAATTTTATTGAATGCTGATAGTGGCACGGATAGTTTTAAAGTAACCATATCAGGAATCGTATTCAATTCAAAATTTGCAGGAACATTGGAAGGTGTAATCTGTAGGTTCATTATTTTCTCGGTAAATTGTTCCACCGGAACTTTTACATCTACCTCCCCTACATTATAACTTAATCCATTAATGGGTTCCAGTTTAAGAACTCCGGTATGTGTTTTTTTAAGTCTGGTTAAGTTGAGAACATTTGTAAATACAGAATAAACCTTCGCCACATTTTCTTTGGTTCCCGAAATGGTAACCGAATCAGGTTGAAGAGAAACTAAACCTGAAATGTTGAACTCTTTTTCAAATTTAATATTGGATGCCAGTTTAACAGGCACACGTTTATTGAAACGTTTTTCGAAACGAATGCTGAATGTATCAGGAAAAATTCTTTTGATCTTTAGGTGTGACCCAAATTCATCAGAAATATCCTGCATATAGTAGTTAATATTAAACAGATAGGTTTTTCCGGGAGCCATTCCTCCTTTTTCAAGTCGCAGTGGAATTTCAATCGCAGATTTGGGGTATCTATAACTCCGCCAAAGTAAATCAAAACCGGTTGCTTCTACAGTGGCCTGCATAGTTGTTGGTAATGAATTGGTAGAAACCATATCGTATGGAAGTCCGGTAAACTTAACGGGAATCTCTAAGTTAACAGTTTGAACTTTGTTAAGGTCATTCAAAAACCATAAGAATGTACTAAAGACCAGACAGACCGCCAGTGCAAAAGCCTTTCGGCGAATATGGAATTTTGTTTGAACGGGCACGGAATGGTTATTAAGTTACTGGGTTACTAAGTTATTAAGTTATTCGGGTATTTTAAAGAACCAAACAACTCAATAACCCAATAACTTAGTAACCTAACACCAATTTACGCTTTTTTATCTTCTAATTTTTTAGAATCCTCTTTTTTAGGATTCTTATTAGCATCAGCCAAGCTCATGGTAGTTTCCATTGATACAGCTGATTGTTCTATACGAACATTTGTTTTGTCGTATAACTCAACAATAAAGGTAGTTTCTTCTACTTCAATGATCTTACCATGAAGACCACCGATTGTTACTACTTTATCTCCTTTGCCTATTTCAGCTCTAAATTTCTTTTGGTTTTTAGCTTTTTTCATTTGTGGACGAATCATGAAAAAGTAAAACACTAACAAGATTGGAATAAACAGAATTAACTGATTCATTCCTCCACCTTCGCCACCTGACGCCATTAACGTAACTAAATTGAACATACTTCTTTTTTTATATTATTTATTTTATGATCACATCACCAACAATCTCCAAAGTAACCTGGTTAGGTTGGGTATTGCATGTAAGTGTAACTGTTTTAGTTTGATGTCCATCTTTATTCGTACTATCAAACTTTACATGAACTTTATCTTTTTTACCCGGTTTAATCGGCTCCTTTGGCCATTCAGGTACAGTACAGCCACAACTTCCTTTTGAATCATAGATTACCAAGTCACTTTTACCTGTATTGGTAAAAATAAAATCGTGTTCTACAACTTGGCCTTGAATGATCTCTCCAAAATTAAATTGCTTTTCATCAAAGGTGATAGCCGCCATTTTTTCAGGATCTCCATTACCATCTGCGGTTAAAGGATTGTTTACAATATCAGAATTTACACCACTTTTCTTTTTGCCGCAAGCCAACATAAATGTAGAAGCTATAGCTACAACTAATAAGATTCGTAATTTCATCTTTCTATTTTTTTTAATTTATAATTATTTATAGTGAAGAGATTAATTTTCAATCAATCCTCTTCCTGTTTTTACAATTTTTCCTTGTTCCTTTAATTCGGCTACCAGTTTATCAAGGATTCCATTAATAAATACCGAGCTTTTTGGTGTACTGAACGATTTTGCCAGCTCAATGTACTCATTAAGACTCACTTTAATAGGAACGTTTTCAAAATTTAACACTTCGCAAATGGCCATTTTCATTAACATAATGTCCATAATGGCGATACGTTCAAGCTCCCAGTTCTGTGCTTTGTTTTTGATCCACTCTTCGTATTCGTCGCTAAATCTGATTACCCTTCTAAAAAGTTCGAGTGCAAATTCTCGGTCTTCTTCTCTCTCCTTATAAAGTGGCAAAAGCTGAACTTCTTTATCCTCTTCAATATTCTTAATCGTTTTTGAAACCGCAGGATTCACCACGAAAATATCATCATACCAATGAATATTTAATTCCTCATAATATCCTTCTACAAATTCATTATCGAAAACGTAGGTATTGTAAATATGTAGTAGGAATTCAATATCATCAGCCAAAGTAGTTTGTGGCAAACGAAAGTATTTTTTATACTCATCCGTATTTCTGATCTTTCTAAAGATCTTATTCATCTGATCAGTTTGAGTTGACCAGGAAATCTTTTTGGTATTGAGTAATTTTAAAAGAGTTTCGCTTTTTGTAATGGCGTTGATCGCTCTGTTACGTGTAAAGTTAGTTTCAGGCAAAAGATCATCTTCCGTAGGAAAATGTTTGATTTTGGCATCTTCTCTCTCTTTATACGCCTCGCGTTGCAATTCAACAATAAATGCTAACTGATATAGATAAAGATCATAGATCTTTTCCATCGATTGCAGTAGATTCGTTTCCTCGGCCGCCTGTTGTTCGCTTCCCGATTGGAAATGTGAATAAATGGCCTGCAATACTTTTACTCTGATATGTCGCCTGTTAAGCATTTAATGAACTTTGTTGTAAGAACTGATTTATACTATATATTGTTTTACAGAACAGCATTTATTTTTGCAATCTGATTAATTCTTCTTTGTGCATAATGGATGGCTGCCTCCCCATTTGTCATTTTATTTTCGGCAGCATATTTGAAAATCTCCAAAGTAACTCCGTAAATAAATTCAGCTTTCTTCAATGCAGCCTCTTTGTTATATCCCATGATCTCACCATATACATTAATCAATCCACCTGAATTGATCAAAAAGTCAGGAGCATAAACGATTCCTTTTTCTATCAATTGCTGTCCGTGTGCTTTCTCCACTTTCAACTGATTGTTGGCAGCACCCGCAACTATTGTACACCTCAATTTCGAAATGGTTTCATCATTCAATGTTCCGCCCAAGGCACATGGAGCATAAATGTCCATTTGAGTTTCATACACTTTTTCCGGATCTACTATCTGAACGATAGGATATTTATGGGTACATTCAGTTAAATTATCCTCAAAAATATCAGCTGCTAAAACTTTAGCCCCTTCTTTTACCAAATAACCTACAAGGTATTGACCTACGTGACCGCAACCTTGTACCAAAACTGTTTTACCTTTTAAATCATCACTTCCATACACATGTTTAGCAGAAGCTTTCATTCCCATGTAAACACCGTAGGCTGTAACGGGAGAAGGATCGCCTGTACCACCTAAATATTCAGGCATTCCGGTAACATGTTTGGTTTCCATTCCGATATATTCCATATCCTTGGTTCCCATACCCACATCTTCGGCCGTAATATATTTTCCACCAAGGCTATCTACAAATTTCCCGAATCTTCTTAAAAGAGCCTCGTTTTTTTGAGTTCTTGAATCTCCAATGATCACTGCTTTACCACCACCCAGATTTAAACCCGCAATTGCAGCTTTAAAACTCATACCTCTTGATAAACGAAGTACATCTTCTAATGCTTCTGCATCAGAAGCATAATGCCACATTCTGGTACCACCAAGAGCAGGACCTAGAACAGTGTTATGAATACCAATAATTGCTTTTAATCCTGTTGACTCATCCTGGCAAAAAACAATCTGCTCGTGCCCCATGTTTCCCATATCCTTCAGCACGTTCAATTCTGCACCATTGTTCTTTACAACCCTTTCCATATTTTTAAATGAATTTAAATCGATCTCTATAGTTTAAAGTGGTAATTTTGTTCACCTTTTAAGGGAGGGGCAAAGATAATCATATTTGAATATCAAAACACCTGTTATAAGGGCTTTATAATTAATTAAAGAATATTTTCTTTTGAGATCGCTAGGCACGCTAAATCACTATTTCTGGAAATATAAATACCTGTTTTTCTCGGGGTTAGTGTGTATAGCCATTTCCAACTTTTTTGCCATATATCCGGCCCGAATCGTACAGCAATTGGTCGATTCGGTCATCGATCAAATCCAGATAAACCGACTATTTAAAGATACCACACAGGAAGATGCTCTTGTTTCGGCTTCGCTTAAAATTGCGATATATTTTGCCGTTTTAATGCTCATAATGGCTTTATTAAAAGGGTTTTTCATGTTTCTCATGCGCCAAACGATTATTGTTATGTCGCGGCATGTGGAATATGATCTCAAAAATGCCATTTATGCCCATTATCAAAAATTACATGCAGGCTTTTTTAAAACCCATAGTACCGGTGATTTAATGAATCGAATTAGCGAAGATGTAGGTAGAGTAAGAATGTATATTGGCCCGGCAATTATGTATTTATCAGGATTGTTTATTCTTTTCATCCTCATAATACCAACTATGTTTAGTGCAAGTCCGAAACTAAGTTTATTTGTACTCATGCCCCTACCTATTATGTCGGTGGCTGTTTATTTGGTAAACAGCAATATTCTCAAGAAAAGCGAAAAAGTACAGCAACAATTAAGTAAAATCAGCAGTTTTGTACAGGAATCTTTTTCAGGGATCAGAATTTTAAAAGCATACAACCGATTAACATATTTTGGTTTTGCATTCGATAAAGAAACAGAAGAATATCAACAACGAAATCTTGAATTGGTAAAATTCAATGCCATCTTTTTTCCATTAATTATGTTGTTGATTGGGTTTAGCACATTACTTACCATTTATGTTGGTGGAATTGAAGTTTCAAAAGGAAATATTTCTTCTGGGGTAATCGCTGAATTTATCATTTACGTGAACATGCTCACCTGGCCAATGGCAATGTTAGGTTGGGTAACTTCATTGGTACAACGTGCTGCTGCCTCTCAAATCCGAATCAACGAATTTTTACAAAAAAAACCAGAAATTGTTAACAACAACAACGAAACATACGAGATTAATGGAAAAATTGAATTCAAAAATGTAAGTTTCACTTATCCTGAAACAGGAATAGAAGCCATTAAAAATTTAAGTTTTAAAGTAGCTCCCGGAGAAACATTGGCCATCCTTGGGAGAACCGGTTCGGGAAAATCAACGGTTGCTGAATTGCTTAATCGTTTTTACGATCCCATTAAGGGAGAAATTTTAATAGATGATAAGCCTTTAACAAAACATAACATGTATTTGTTGAGAAAGGAATCAGGATATGTTTCTCAGGAGGTATTTCTTTTTTCGGATACTATTTATAACAACATAGCATTCGGATTGCACGATATGCATTACTCTTCTGAACAAGAAGAGCAAATGGTGATTCAGGCTGCAAAAGATGCTGACGTTTATAACAATATTATTGGTTTCAATGATGGATTCCAAACCAGAATTGGTGAAAGAGGAATTACATTGTCTGGTGGACAAAAACAAAGGATTACCATTGCAAGGGCAACCATAAAACAACCAAAAATTCTCATTTTTGATGATTGCTTATCTGCAGTTGATACCGAAACAGAAGAAAAGATTCTGCAAAGTCTGGTTCGTATTATGAAAGGGAAAACCAGTTTATTGATAAGTCATAGAATAAGCACAGTAAAAATGGCGGACAAAATAATTGTACTGAATGATGGTAGTATTGTGGAGGAGGGAAATCATCAGGAATTAATGAATTTGAAGGGTGTTTATTTTGACCTCTATCAAAAGCAGTTAATGGAGGAAAAAATAGAACACAGATGATACGGATGTTCACTGTGCAAATCGGTATCATCGGTGTAATTCGTGTTCCTTTACTTTTAAAATATGAAAAAGAAAATCGTTATTGCCGGAGGTACCGGATTCGTAGGAAAATATTTCGAGAAAAAATTTTCAGAATCAGGTTATGAGGTAATTATTATTTCCCGTCGCCCAAATCATGTTAACTGGAGTGATCCGGAGAAAATCATTGCTGCGCTGGAAGATTCTGATATGTTGATCAATCTTGCGGGCAAATCGGTTAATTGCAGATACAATCAAAAAAACAAAGACGAAATTCTCAATTCAAGAGTACAAACTACAGATCAATTAGGAGAAGCTATTTTAAAATGCAAAAATCCTCCATCTGTTTGGATGAATTCGAGCACTGCAACTATCTATCGCCATGCTGAAGATCATGCACAAACAGAACCAACCGGAGAAATAGGAAAAGGTTTTTCGGTAAGTGTAGCGACAGCTTGGGAAAAATCTTTTTTCGATTGTAAACTTCCAGTAACAAGACATGTTGCTTTACGAATTGCCATTGTATTGGGAAAAGACGGAGGAGTAATGGGTCCGTACACCCGAATGATAAAAATGGGAATGGGCGGCAAGCAAGGGGGCGGGAATCAAAAATTTAGTTGGATCAGTATTGAAGATCTTTATAGAATCGTTTTATTTCTAAGAGAAAATCCCATGTATCATGGAGTTTTTAATTGTTCATCACCCAATCCGGTTGACAATAAAACACTGATGTCAACATTTAGAAAAATCATAAAACCTCTGTTCGCAATCCATGCCCCAAAATGGATGTTGAAGTTTGGGGCTGCCATCATTGGAACGGAAACTGAATTGATATTAAAAAGCAGATGGGTTGTCCCGGAAAAGTTATTGGGTTTAGGGTTTGAATTTAAACATCCACATTTAGAAGATACATTGAAAGAAATTTTAGACAAGAAATTATGAGCCCTATCAACGAAATCTATTTAGAAAGTATAAAAAAGCGATTCCTTGATCAAAAAAATCTTGGGGAAAAAGCCATTGCACAATTAAAAGAGGAAGATCTTTTCAAATCTCCCAATGAAGATTCAAATTCAATTGCAGTTATTGTTCAACATTTATGGGGAAATATGATGAGCAGGTGGACCAATTTCTTAACTGAAGATGGAGAAAAAGAATGGAGAGAAAGGGATGCTGAATTTGAAAATATTATCAAGACAAAAGATGAATTGATACAGAAATGGAACGAAGGCTGGGATTGCTTATTCCGTACATTGAATTCTTTAAACCCTGAAGAGTTAATCAATACTATTCATATTCGAAGTGAAGCACATAGTGCCATGGATGCCATTAACAGACAATTGGCACATTATCCTTATCACATAGGTCAGATTGTTTTTGCCGCCAAGATGTTGAAAGGTGGAGGATTTCAAAGTTTGTCGATTTCTAAGGGAAAATCGAAGGATTTTAATGATGGAATGATGAAGAAGGGAGGAAAAAACAAGTCCTAATTTACCCATTTATTTCCTTTTTTATCAATATCATATTTATAACCATTCTTATCTTTTACCCGTGACTTCCCTCCAGAAAAAAAAGTAACAGACTCATAAATAAGGGGCACCACTATTTTATTATTAACATCAATAAAACCACATCCCTTTTTTTTATTTTGTTTGCTAGATCCATAACCGAATACACAAAATAATCCTTCGGTAAAACCGAATATTCTATCATATTGACATGGCAATATCTCCTTTCCTGACAGGTCAACCGCCCCGTATACCTTGTCTTTGATATACACTGTAATATATCCATTTATAAAAGGTCCTATTTCCGTGTATTTGGGAGATATTACTTCTATTCCATTGTAATCAACAAACCCGAATAATCCATTTCGAATAAATGAATATAAACCGGAGCAATCAAAAAATTTCCCAAAACCACTCTGACTATTCTCATTGCTATTTGTTACACTAATAGCTTCTATATTTTCGTATAACAAAGGAGTTATAATACGAAAGTTGGTATCCAAAAACCCAATTAATTTTTTATTCTCATAAAAATAGTTTTTTCTCCCTGACCCAAGATAGTATAACTTGGAGTCCTCAAATGAGGCAACAATGGTACCATTGGATGTTATGATATCTGTAACCCCTTTATCTCCATCCGTTTTCGTTGCGTTAAAGAACTCCTTCATGTTAGAAATATCATCATATACAAATTCGGTCAAATATTGACCATCAAAACTTATGATTCCCCACTTACCATTTTTCTTTGCTTTAAAAATGTCAGCTCTGGTAGCATCATTTGAATAATATATCTCCTCAACTCCTTTTATAAAAAATGGGAATATTTTAATTTCATCAAATTTAAAATATGTCAAAATATGTCCCTGATCGTCAATAATTCCTTGTTTATTCTTTTTTGTGACTAAATAGACTACCCTTGCTGACAAATTTGTATCAACAACTGGTTCTATGTTTTCATACTCAAATTCAATCAATATATTATTCTGACCATCAATAAGCCCATATAATGGGTTGTTTTTCTGGGCTATAAATCTTGTACTATCTGGAATAAATCCACGGTAGTTTTTTGTAATTTTATATTTGGGATAGGTACGCATTACATATGTAAAATTAAAATCCACGGGAGGAGGTGTATGCAGGGTATAAATGGTATAGTTCCCATTCTTTTTTAGAAGTATTTTATTCCCTAACAATTCTTCTATTTCGTCATATTCAAACGGAAGTCCGGGGGGGGGTTAGATCAACAAGGCCAAATTTACCATTCGATTTAACCGCATAATTCTCTTCAGGTAAATTAATGATAGAATCAAATACCCAAGGAATGATCTCCATACCATCTTCTTCAACGACTCCAAATTTACGCCTATCCAAGAAGACCAGGACGTACATCCAATATTAACCATAGCTCTTTTTATATCATAATGATTATAGTAATCTATAAAGACAAGATCATATTTAACCCGACTCATCACTTTCCCGTTTTTATCCAAAATCCCCCACTTGGACTCTTGGTCACTAAAAATAAATCCGTTGGTAAATGCAGGTAATAAATTCTCATACTCAAATGGAATAATTATCTCACCTTGTCGATTCGTTACTCCGAAAGTTCCATAATCCAAAATATCATGGTTATAATTACCTCCCATTTTGATACCTTTGTTTATAGACCCTGCATCATATACCATATCTACCAAAACGTTTCCAACAGAATCAACAAACCCCCATTTACCTGTGTTTTTTTCAAAACCATATTCATTAAAATAAAAACCCTCGGTGGTTGAACATTCCATATCAACGGCAACTGTTCTTATTCCATTTTTACCATAATCCTCAATATATCGGTAAACAGGAGGAATTAGAATATTTCCATGAATATTGATCGTCCCCATCCAATATAAACAGGGAATGGTAGGACTATATTCAGAGGTAGTTTGATTATCAATGCGGGATGAGTCAATGGTATAAAATACGGCTGACCCTGATATGAAATTCCTTAAAAAGATAAATTGACACGGGATAACTTCTTTGCCCTCACGATTAATCGCTCCATACAGACCATTTCGTTCAACAATAGCTCTGTTATTATAAAAATCCCCTATGTAATCATATTGTGAAATTTCCGATTGGGAATGTATCTTTACTCCCGAAAAAATAACGAAAATAAGGCTGATAATGTACTTTTTCATTTTAGGTTGGTTTGAAACGTCAAGATACTATTACATGCTGGAGATCAATGCTAGATAAAAAATATAATAGTTAAGTCACGTGTTTTAGTTAAGAAAAATGAGTGGCAAATACAATAAATGAATATCGATTCCATCTTTATCGTTAAACACCTTCGTCTTCTCCATTTAAAAAATGGAGCTAACATCATAAAAACCTATTCCATCGTTCTAGGAAAAGAACCTATTGGTGCAAAACAATTTGAAGGGGATAACAAAACTCCCGAAGGAGAATATACCATTTATCATAAATCAACCGAAAGTGAGTTTTATAAGAGTCTTGGAATTTCATACCCGAAGGAAGAAGAAAAAACCTTTGCAGAAAAAAAAGCAAAAACCGCGGGGGGACAAATTCGGATTCACGGATTTAAAAATGATTATACTGGAGATCAGATAGAAGGAAAGAAAACTTACCAAACCTCAGGGTGCATTGCTGTTACAAATGCTGAAATGGATGAGATCTTCGAATTGGTAGATGTTGGAACCAAAATTATTATTGAAAAATAAATACTCTACTTAAACTAAACCGATTAGCGATAGTCAAAAGCCAAACTTAGTCTATGAAAGCTAACCGAATTTATTATTTGTTTATTGCCATTTTCTTTGCTTCATGTGCACCAGACCCTGGCAAAGGAACTGCCGATTATACGATTGCTTACGATACGATTGGTGGAGTAGACCCTAATTTGTTGAGTTTGGATATTTATACAGATGGTGTTACAGGTCCTGCACCGGTGGTGATATGGGTGCATGGAGGAGGATGGCAAATTGGTGATAAATCAAATGCCATGGAATTTAAAGAAACCTTGTGTAAAGAGAATGGTTATTTATTGGTGAGTTTAAATTATCGGCTTTCTACCTCTGTTAGTGGTGTAATGCATCCCAACCATGTGCAAGATGTTGCGCATGGAATTGCCTGGGTATACAATAACATTGTACAATACGGTGGCGATTCAACAAAAATAGCAGTGATGGGACATAGTGCCGGAGCACATTTAGCCGCTTTGGTTTGTACCGATGAAACTTATTTACAAACCTATGGATTAGATTTATCGATTATACAAGGTTGCGGAAGTTTTGATACTGAAGGGTACAATATTCCATATGCTATGACCAATAGCACGGATGAAAATGGAATATATACAAATGCATTCGGTACGAATCCTTCCGATTGGGTCAACGCCTCCCCCACCTTACATGTATCCGCTGGAAAAAATATACCTGGCTATTTTCTGTTTGCCAGAAGAGGCTCGGCTGTTCGGCAACAAATTATGTACGAATTTTCAGACTCACTATCCTCTATTGGAATTGCAACCACTATTATTGATGCTACTAGTTTGTCACATGAACAGGTAAATGACCATATTGGTGCCCCTAATGAAAACATAATGACTACACCTTTATTGACATTTCTGCAATCTGTTTTTAATTGATTATCATTATTGCAGGTTTTAAATTATCATGAAGAAATTATTTTTGATTGTTATTCCTTTGGTTGCCTTGATATTCTTTTCATGTGCTACTGAAATCACTGGTGAAGGTGATATTTCTACAGTAACCTATACACTTGGAGCAAACCCAACAAAAATATCCGTTGAACATGATATTGATGTGTTGGTAAAATACGGTGCCACAAAAAAAGTGCATGTTACTGGTTATGATAATTTAATTGATTATGTGAAGATCTCAGCTTCGGGTGGAGTTTTAAGAATTGGAATGAACCCAGATTATACTTATGTAAATATGAATTTGAGTGCTATAATCGAAATTCCATCTATTACAGAATTAGCCATTACACACGAAGGAAATATTGAGGTGGATTCATTCGCCAACCCAGTCACCAATTTAAACATGATTATTTCAGGAACCGGAAATATTACCGCCTTGCATCATCTAGAAATTACCAACTTACTAAATGTTGATTTAAGCGGTTCTGGATCGGTACTAACAAATGGCTATAGTGCCAATCAGGACATTAACATTTCGGGCACTGGGAATTTTTCAGGATTTGAGATGTACAGCAATAATTCCACTATTGATATTACCGGAGACGGAAATGCGGAAGTGAATCCAAAATTGCTACTGAATGCCAATATTAGTGGAGCAGGAAACATCTATTATAAACGTTATCCTGCGATTAACAGCACCTTAACCGGATTAGGTTTAGTGATAGATTTCAACTAATTAATTACCTTTTTTTGGGGTTCCGGCCAGGGATGGAGGCGGTACCGAAGTATAGCGAACAGCCCGATGGCGGCGTAGTGCGGCTTGGTTTTGAACCATCAAAACCCTAGCCGAACTTAGCCGGCAGGCCGCCTCCTTAATAATCTAAAAAAAGCACAGGGAAGAACCTCTCCAAGTCCCTTAAATCTTATCTTTGCCGTCAATTTTAGTGAAATTGAGTGTATTATGATGAAAGATAAAAAGACGATCATTGGTATCCTTTTGATTGTAGCAATAATGGTTGGATGGGGAATTTGGATGCGCCCTTCGAAAGCAGAAAGAGAAAAAGCTGCTCAACAAAAACAACATGTTACTGATAGCATCAATAAAGGAATAGTTGACCAACGTATTAGCGATTCTCTTGAACTTGTAAAAGCCAATGCGCCTGATTCAAGTTTGTTTAAAGATTCCGCTATTGTAAACCTTCCTGATAGCATAAAGCAAACTGTAGTTGACAGTATTCAACTTGCACAGAAAAAAGATAGTCTCGGAATTTTTGCTGCACACGGTATAGGTCCGGGTAAAATAATTACTGTTGAGACAGAAAAATTCTTGCTTACATTCAACACCCAAGGTGGTATTATTTATCGCTGCCAAATGTTGGGCTACCAAAGCTATAAAAGCAGATTCGTAGAGAAGAAAACCGATACATTGGATTTATGGATTCCAACTCAATCAGGTTATTTTGTAACGGTACTTACTGATAATTCTCGTGTTGAAACCAGTGATCTTTATTTTGAGACAGATGCGAAAAACACCAAAATAAAAGGTGATGAAAAAGCAACCCTGCGTTTTAAAATTCTTGCGAGTGGTGATAAAACAAAATACCTGGAATATGTTTATACCATTTCTGGAAACGATAATATGATCGATTTCGATGTCAACTTGGTTGGTATGGATAAGATTATTGAACAAAACTTAGGTGAACTTCCATTTACATGGGGAATGACAACTCCCTCGCAAGAAAGAGAAGTATCGAAAGAAAGAGAAAGCTCTAACATTTGGTACAGCAACATGGAGGGTGAAGTAAACCAGTTGAAAGGTGGAACAAAAGAAAAACCTAAAAAAGGAGAAGTAAAATATCCATTGAAATGGGTTTCGTTTAAACAACAATTTTTCTCCACTGCCTTAATACCATCTGCAGGATTTACAAGCAACTTGTATACAATGGGCGTTGCTCCGGGACCAACTGATAAAGAAGCGAAAGTAATGTTGGCTGAATTGGCCATTCCTGTAAATTATACTCCGAATGAAACATTCAAGATGAGAATGTATATGGGTCCAAACCATTGGAATACCATAAAAAAATATGATGCCGGTTTACATAAACAAATTGACTTAGGTTATGTTGGTGTAATTAACCGTTGGTTAGTAATCCCTGTATTCAACTTCTTTGATGGTTTAAACTGGAACTATGGTTTAATTATTTTGATGTTGACATTGATCATTAAAATAATTACCATGCCTTTGATCTATAAAACATTTGTTTCATCGGCAAAAATGAGATTATTGAAACCTGACATTGATGCTTTAGGCGAAAAATTCAAGCCGGAGGAAGCAATGGCAAAACAACAGGCTGTAATGGCTCTATACAAACGAGCCGGTGTAAGTCCGTTGAGCGGTTGTATTCCTGCATTGTTACAAATGCCCATCTTATTTGCGATGATCGCCTTCTTCCCTGCTGCGTTTGAATTACGTCAACAAGGTTTATTCTGGGCGGAAGATTTATCGACTTACGATTCTATTTTAAAATTACCATTCAACATTCCGGCATACGGAGATCACGTAAGTTTATTTGCATTGTTGATGACCATTACCACCATTTTCTATACAAAGATGAACAGTGGACAAATGGCAGCGCAAGGAGGAATTCAGGCTCAACAAATGAAAATTATGATGTATTTAATGCCGGTAGTATTCCTGGTATTCCTTAACAGTTATAGTGCTGCACTTAGTTATTATTATTTCTTGAGTAACTTAATAAGTATCCTTATCATGTTATTCATTAGAAAATTCATGATCGACGAGAAAAAGCTTCATGCGAAAATTGAGGAGAATAAAAAGAAGACTCCAAAGAAGTCTAAATGGATGAGCAGAATGGAAGATATCCAAAAATCTCGGACAGAACAGGCTCGTCAACAACAGAAGGGTAAAAAGAAATAGTTATTAAGGTAACTTGGTTATTAGGTTATTGGCTTGTGCCAAATAACCTAATAACCAAGTTACCTTAATAGCTTATCAACATCTCGAATACATCCTCAAGAACAAGATTGGTTTTAGTAACTGTAATATTACTTGCCAAAAGTTTAATATTAGTTTTTCCGGGCTTTCCATCTACAGAAGTAGTTTCAGCTAATTTATAACGTGCCTTTAAAACAACCTGATCGGGAGATTTGGAAACGACCTTATAATCTCCAAACATGGTTTTGGTAGTTACCACCAGACTGGCTTTTTTCCCATAATTGATAGTGGTTGTTGAAGTATTGGCTTCCCAGGTATAATTGCTTCTTATGAGAACAGTTGTTTTTTGAGAAATCCTTCTATCCACCAAGGATTGTGGAATATCATTTGAATTATGGATAATGGCAGTATCAGTATTCAATAATGTGTAATCATATATGTAGGAGATCTGTCCATTTAAAATACTTTTGATGGGTGTATTTGCTAAAGAATCTTTTAACCTATCAGCACGGATATACATGGAGTCGGGTTCAATATTGTACCATCTGGCACCATCAAATCCCTGAATCTCATTGATACCTCCCGTTGGAGAACCTTGTTCGAATTTATAGATGGTGAGTGTAAATGTTCTGGCAACAAATGCCTCATCCATTTGAATTTCGTTCAATCCTGGTTTTAGTTTATACTTCTGCTCCTTTTTTCCTCCAATTTGCCAGCCAATTTCAGAAACTAAAGGATAAAAAAGATAATCTGTATTCCCCACATAAAATCTCAATTTAGTACATGGAGTAAAGTCGGGAAAGGTGATTACAAATTTAGATGTACCATCGTCCTTTACCCATGTAGCTGATGTACCGGGATTGCCATCGAAACAATAAAATCTTTCATCAGGGAAATTATATGCTCCTTGTACCATTGCTTTACGAAATGGGATAGAATGAATGGGAATTTTTTTGTTTTTATCGTCATAGAATTCAATCTCTGCAATTCCAAATGATTTAGAGTTATAACGGGTAACAATATTCTTTTTAGTAACCTGAGTTTTACTCGTTGAATCATTTTCGATAGGAAGCTTTACCTCGTTCAGGCCGTCAGTCTCCCCTGCGACGATCTTTAATTTCTTTATTCCTTTAGGCAAATTAATGGATGTTCCGGATGGAAAATTCCCAATCAACGAATCGTTTGCATAAACCAAAACGGTAAAGATTTTGGCCATTACATTATCGTTGGCAATAAAGATTTTGCAGGTTGAAGCTTTGAGGTCCTTAAATTCAAGCGACACATGTTCTCCCGTGTTTAAACCAAACCCGGCAGACCACCATGTATCCATTTTTCCGTCCATCAAGGCCGGAGTACCGAACTTTTCGGAAGGATCGCGCTGAGAACTGGCATAAACAAAGGTTGGATAGATATTGTTATCGGGGCCCTTTTGAATATACTTGTTATAGAAGGCTGTATCCAGTTCGGGCTGCATATTTTCCATCTTGGTCTTCAAGTTGGTTCCACAGCTTATGAGCATTACGGTGGTGAATAAAAAAATGGTACAATATCTGTACATACCAGGGTATGTTATAATTTAGCACTAATATATTATAAAAATCATGAAAACATTGATCTTCGCTTCATCTTTACTATTAATTAACTGCTCAGCCAACCAGGCGTTAAACAATAAAGATAAGGCTAACCCTAAAACGCAAAACGAGGTCTTTGTAGTTGATACTCCCTTAATAGAGGTGAACGAAGATTATTTGTTGGGAATGTTTGATCCAGCAACTCATCCTGATTTTACAGCCATTAAGCAAGAGCATACCACCAAGAGTAGTGCTTATTTACGCAGGGATACATACGAGGCCTTCGTAAAAATGCATGATGCTGCCAAAAAAGAAGGTATCAATCTCATCATTGTTTCTGCAACCCGAAATTTTTATGCTCAAAAAGGGATATGGGAAAATAAATGGACAGGCGGAACCATTGTTCAAGGTAAGAATTTAGCCAAAGAAGTAAAAGATACGATTGAAAGAGCCAAGTTTATTTTACTATACAGTTCTATGCCGGGAACAAGTCGCCACCATTGGGGAACCGATATCGACATTAACGATTTAAATGATAGTTATTTTTTAAGTGGACAGGGCAAAAAAGAATATGCATGGTTAACGGCTCATGCGCATGAATATGGATTCTGTCAACCCTATTCAAAAAAAGGAACTGATAGGGAAACCGGATACGAAGAAGAAAAATGGCATTGGAGTTATATGCCGATATCAGGTCAACTCATTAAACAATACGAGCAAAAAGTAACATACGCAAAAATCATAGGATTTAAAGGAAGTGGAACGGGAAAAGTGATTGATGTGATAACAAATTACGTTTTGGGTATTGCAGGAGCATGTAAGTAATTTAATAAGATAAATTCTATTGTATAAAAAACGGGAACCAATATGGCTCCCGTTTTTAGGTTCAGGATAGATTGGTTATTTACTTCCCGTAAATGTGGAAATATCTCCTCCACTGGATAGGCTCCATGTAAGATTATTCCCAGAAACGGTTCCTGTATAAGAACCGGAACCATCGGTATAACTTAATGAATAATTATTGCCGCTTTGAGCAACGGTTACCTGACTTAAAGAGGTATTGGCGCCTCCGTTAAAAGAAAAAATGGTTTGAACCGTGTGGCATCCACCACTACAATATCCGTGGTAGCAGTGCCTCCGGCGGTACCATTAAAGGTAAACGTTCCGCTATAATAACCCTTTGCTGATTCGGAAGGTTTGGAGCATGAGTTTAAACAAAAAACTCCAGCAGCCAGAAATAAAATTGAGATTAATCTTTTCATATTTTCTTATATTTAGAGCTAAATTAGGGTAGGAGAAATCACCTGGTGCTATTTTGATACGAACGACAGACATTGATTAATCAACAACATATATTTATCCGAAATTATCTCAAGCAACTAACCATTTGCTTATGGGTGTTGATAGGGACCTACAATATAAATTACGGTCAAAAGGATCAATATATAGATAGTCTGGAACAAATCATTCAGAAAAAAATTGAAGACACACTTACTGTATCTGCTCTTATAGATCTTAGCTTCTACATTATTGAAAGTAATCCTTCACAATCTCTTAGTTATTCAAAGGAAGCGTTTACATTATCGGAAAAACTCAACTGGGAAGGAGGGATTGCCTGGAGCCTGATGCAGATAGCCCTTTCAAATGATTATCTGGCAAATTATGATACTGCCATGGTTTATTATAAAAAAACTTTTGATAAGCGTGCTACTATGAACGATAGAAATGGAATGACTGCCGTTTTATTAAATGTAGGTGGAAGTTACCATTACAGAGGGATTTACTCATTAGCACTCAATTATTACATCAAAGCATTAACCCTATATAAATCCACCAATAATGAAAAAGGTATTACCCGTTGTTATAACAACATGGCACAATATCAAGGGTAAAAAAAGATTATCAGCAGGCGCTTAACTACTATTTGGAGGTTAAAAAAATTCGGGAAAAAAATAACGACGAAGAAGGAATGATGTATGTTTATAATAATATTAGTTCTCTCTTATCATATATTGGCAATCACCAGGGGAGCATAGAATATGGAAAAAAATCGGCATCTATTGCCATTAAATTAAATAAGAAAGTAGATTTGGCCAATGCGTTGTTAAATATTGGTATGGGATATCTTGCCTTTAACAAAATCGATGAGGCTGAGAAAAATGTTATAGAAGCAAAAACAACGATCGATCAAACAAATGACCAACAATACCGATCATATATACTAGCGGGGCTTGGTGAACTTTATCTAAAAAAGAAGAACTATTCTCTAGCCATTCAATATCTTGATTCGGCAATAACACTTGCTGAATTTCAGCAAAGAAATGAGTTATTGAGCAAATGTTATAAACTAATGTCAACCTGTTATGAATTAACCGAACAGAAGGATAAAAGTTTAGAATATTATAAAAAATTTGATGCCCTGAGCGACACCATTCTCAATCAGGAAAATCTACGTCAAATGAACGAGATGAATGCCGTTTACAAAATAAAAGAGACGACACAGGAGAATACACAATTATTCATTGAAAAAAATACGGAAACGAAAAAAGCAGATCGAAGTACTTTTCAAAGAAACATATTCATTGGATTAAGTCTTGTTATTCTGGCAATCTCTATTCTACTTTTGCAATCGACAAGGAAAAATGTTCGAATAAGAAAAGAACTTGCGTTAAAGAATCAACTGATTGAAAAATCATTGAACGAAAAAGATATTTTATTAAAAGAAATTCATCACAGAGTAAAAAACAATTTACAGCTGGTTTCGAGCTTACTTCAATTGCAAATCAACCGAACAACAGATACTTCAATCACTGATGCTTTAATAGAAAGTCAAACACGAATCGAATCAATGGCAATGATTCATAAATACCTTTACAGTACCGAGAATATTGGTGAGATTAATATGAAAGTCTATTTGGAACAATTAACGAATAGTATAGAGAAGACTTATAAAAAGCCGGGATCAAATATTGAGAAGAATATAAAAATAGAAAATACGGGTTTAAATATCGATACAGCTGTCCCGCTAGGGATTATAGCCACGGAACTTATTTCAAATAGTTATAAATATGCTTTTAATAGTAGCAAGAATAATATACTCCCCATTGAATATAAAACCATCGATAATCAGAAATATGAGTTAATAATTGCTGATAATGGTACAGACACAAATATAAATGAGATAAAAAGCGGATCTGACTCGCTTGGATTAAAATTAGTACATTTATTGGCCAAACAGCTTCGTGCTGAATTGAGTTTTGAAAATACAAATGGATTAACCATTAGGATAAAAGGAAATCAGCTTACATGAGTACCAGAATATTGATAGTAGAAGATGAATTGATTATAGCTGAGGACATCAGAGAAAAAATCATTGGGTTTGGCTATGAAGCTGTAGATGTAATTGATAATTTTGAAGATGCAATCCATGCTATTGAAACAGTTAAGCCTGATCTTGTTTTGCTCGACATTGCGCTAAAAGGTTCAAAAACTGGAATTGATATTGCGAAAACTATTGATAAAAAGTATAGAATACCCTATATTTTTATCACATCTAACCATGACAGTAAAACATTAGAAGACGTAAAAAGTACCCATCCTTCTTCGTATATGATGAAGCCTTTTAAAAAGGAAGAACTGTATATGGCCATTGAACTTGCCTTTCAACCAAACGAATCTGAACTTCAATCAAACAAAGTTATTACTAATCATATTTTTATAAAGGAAGGACATAGCTTTCAAAAAATCAATGTAAAAGACATTACATATCTTAAATAGGAAGGAGTATATATTGAAATTTACACTCCCGAAAAAAGATATATTACACGGGACTCATTCAAAAATATTCTTCTTAAACTTCCATCCGGTCAATTTATTCAGACTCATAAATCATTCTATATAAATACGAGCCAAATAAACTCTGTAAGCGCCATATCCATATTTATTGGAGAGAATGAGATTCCGCTTGGCAGAACCTATAAAGAGGATGTTCATAGGCAATTGGGCATAACAGAATAGCCCATATTTGCTTTTCGTTTACAAAAAACTGCAGTTTGTATCATTCAAAACTGATTTTCCAGTTATTGCATCAAATTTGTTATAAATAAAACATACAACTAAATTAAATATACAACCATGAAAAAAATCACCACAATTGCTATATTATTGTTTATCTCCGTTGCATTAAGTTCATGCGGGACAAGTACTAAACAAAAAATGCAGGGAAAATGGAGATGGGAATCCATTCGTCAAAGTTCAGGTGATATGCTAAACATGATGGATGATGAACTATATTTTATTTTTAAAGGCGACCAGTACTTATACCACGATGCAACGCAAAAGGGATTAAATGAAGAATGGTCGAAAGCACTTAAATTCACTATTGACGAGAAAACAAAATTGATGACAGTAACACCTCTGGATGCATCCGCTGCTCAAGAACATTACAAGGTGGCATTTACCGAAGATGGTTATTTAAATCTTACCATCGACGATGCCAGCAGTCCGTTATACAATAGTGTATGGATAATGAAAAAAGTTAAATAAGTAAATAAGAACAAGGATGAAAAAAATAACTCTTTTAATTGGTTTATTAATAAATGGTAGCATCTGCTTTTTACAAATTCCGTTTTCAAGAGTTATTCCTGATTCCTCTTTAAGCACAGCAACATCGGCGGTAATTACCACCGATGTTGCTGTGCTTCAGAGTGAAAATAAAATATACGGAGTAAATATTGTTAGCAATAAGAATCTTTGGCACAAGAAACTTCCCTATTGGGCCTATTCAGGTGCCTTATCGCTAACCGGGAATCCTGGTAAAGTATACTTACATGCTTTAAAAGATGGATTGAGTCAAACTGAAATACTTTATACCATTGATGCTGGAACTGGAACCATTGAAGATTCATTAGAAAGTGTGGGTATTCCGTTTATGAATGTATATCCAATTCCAAAAAATACGGAGGAGATTGGATTTACGGGACAGGTAAAAGGAAAATTTACCGCTGCCATCATGAATAAAAAACCCGGAAAAATTAGCCGAACATTTTTTACAGAAGGTGATGCCGGTAATACCATTGCGAACGCCCTGGCATTTAGTAAAGATGGAAAACAAGTGGCTGTTGCATTGCTCAACGAGAAATATGAAGTAAGGGTATATTCACTTGTAGATGGCAAACTTAATTATACAATTCCTGTGAAGAACCTTGAGATCCATGATATGGAATTCTCTGAAGATGGTAAATATCTCTACTTCCCGGATGGCAAAGAAAATTTATGGATCGTAAATACAGAAACAAAACTGGTAGAGAATAAAATCAACACCGGCGGAAAACATGGCCAAATAGCTCTTTCAGGCGACAATCAATATGCCATTTTAAGTGGTTGGGAAGGCACATATATTGTAAGAGTAAATTTGAAAACATTTGTTGTAGAAAAAAGTAATTATGGAGCAATCAGTTTTTCTTGCAATACAGATGAATTAGGGAAATATGCGGTTGTAACCGGCAGAGGTATGGGACCATACTTTGTAAGCAAATATCCGTATTGTGTTCTATATCCAATTTCACCGGAAACCGACTTGGGTACAACTACAGTTAATAATGAATCCGAAGGTTTTTCAAAAGGAGATCAAGTAATGGTTAGTTGGAACAACGAATGGTATAAAGCAGAGATTATCGATATAAGTAATGATAAATACAAAATTCACTATACAGGCTAAGGCAGCGAATGGGATGAATGGGTTACATTGGATAGAATAAAACGATAAGATCTATTTCTTCATTCCATAATACATAATCCCAGTAACGGTATTCGCATTATAGTCAACCGTTACTATCATCGATTGAGAAGGATATAAATATTGATATCCATTATAAGATGAATTTTTATAAAATGGATTTCCATATACCTTTATAACATCATTTTCCGAAGAATTCAATTTTAACCCATGAGACGTTTCAAAATTTGCATCTTCTACTTCAAAAAATAACATGTCACGATAAACCGTTTGTGAAAACTGAGATCTGAATGTATAAATACTTCCTTCTGTTTTTTTATCTGTCCAAAGAATGAATTTTTCCGTGTAAGGATCAAGTCTGGTTTCCTGAGACGATTTGAATGATTTAAAAAACTCATTCACGTTTTTACCAAAGATCTTTTCGGTTGAATCAACTGTCCATTTTAACGGACTCGGAGAGTCATTGGTATTCGAAGCTTTTTTGGATAAGATATCATGATTCGATTGAGCTGAAAGATTACCCCGTTTGATCGCTTTTTTAAACGCATCGGTCATTTTTTTTGCATCTCCTTTTAAATAATAATCAAACGCCTCTAACTGGTGCAATACCAAAGCTGTTGGCCCATCAAAATCCGTTGACAATCCCTTAATGTATTTGATCTTATCTGCTAAAGAACCTTCTTCTTTTAATACAAAATGCACCAACGCAATATTAAAATGGGCTGAATAATATTTTTTGTTGATTTTTAGTGACTGTGTAAAAGCATCTCTAGACCTTTCCAAAAGATCCAAAGCCTCAGCACTCAAATCACCCGAAGTTGGTGTTAATCCTTTTGTGCCCACCATTTCATTCATGTTCATTGAAGATGCATCGAAATCCAATATTACGGGATACATCAAATTATTCATGGGTTCATAAAACATTGGCTGTGCTTGTAAAAAATAAATCACGCCAAGATTGTTTAATACATTAGGAGTTTTGATGTTCTCATGAACTAAGTGGTCTAAACAATATCCAGATGACTCATAAAATACATACTGGGTTTCACCGGGATAATATTTTCCAAGAAGCGTAAAATAATTTGAGATTCTAAATAAAGGGATCAAAGATTTTACTTTTTCTGTAGCCCTGGTAGATATTTTTTTTCTTTGATCTAATGGTGGATAACCCGGTAACTCATTAGGGAGTTGATACCAAACATAAATGCTATCCAATAATGGAGAAGACACCTTCCAACTTTGATACCCTGCATTTAGTGAATAGAAAAAACCTAATTCATCAGCTTGAGTTTCGTAAACAGGAAGCAACTGCTGCTCACTTTCATTTAATTTTCTACTCCATTCTATATTTGCATAAGCGGAAGTAAAATTCGAGATCCACGAATGATTCTGGTAATAATGGGCTAATTCGTGAGAAAGAATATGTGCAATTGCATTCGAAGAATCTTTTCCAAAACTTCTACATTTTTCAATCAACCTTGATCCAATTTTTATTTCACCTGTGCTATAAGTTTCTGCTACGAGTAAATCGCTCTTTACAATAACCAGGGTTGGTTTAGTTCCATAGAGATTCCCAACCGAATTTACCAATCGAATAAAAACATCCTCAGCATAGTTCGCCGAACAAAAGGGAACTTGCATTGCAAATACAAAAATAAATATGAGTCTTTTCAAATTCATTGTCTATTTTATAATATCAGTTGTTGGAATACTCTTAAAATCTGCATTCACTGGTGAACTCATCGGTGTTGAACTAAAATTTGTAGTATTTACCGTGGTGAGTTTCCCTAAATAAGTACCATTGTCGTAGGTCCCGACTATTAACGATCCATCCGGATCAAAATAAACCATATACCCATCAACATGTCCATTCTTCATAGAGCCAATTAAAATATTTCCATCTGCATAAGTAATAGCACAAACAATAATGGATGTTCCGTTAGCATAAAAGGTTTCAATAACCGCACCACTTTCATAAGTAGTTTTTCCAAATCCGTTTTCAACACCATCTTTAAATTCTCCTTCATAAACACTTCCGTCGTAAACTCTGGTTCCTCTCCCATTTAAACAATCGCCGTTGGTGCAATTTGCATCCACATAATTTTTATTTGCTCCAATTTCCAGCTTTCCCGGAATAATTTCCTTTCCATTGGCAAATCCATACGTATTACCCGATGAAAATTGATCATACGACCATTTACCTCCCCAAATCTCTCCATCATTCCCAACATATAAACCGCGTCCGTTTCTTTTTCCTTCTTCAAAATATCCTATATAAAATGATCCGTTTGAAAATTGGTATTTCCCTAAACCATCGTACATGTTTTTTGCAAAAGTTCCCTGATAAGAATCGCCGTTTGCAAATATATAAGTGCCAAATCCATCGAATTCTTCGTCCTTAATTTCCCCTTCGTATGAATTCCCACTTTCGTAGCTATATTTTTGAAAACCTAATTTAAATTCATCTGCTGCATACACAGCACCCCCGGAGGTTCCATCACTATAATAAATGACCGCATCACCATTTCTTATTCCGTCTGTCCATTCCCCTGCATAGGTTGATCCATTTGTAAATGCATAAATTCCATAACCATTATACTTCTCATTTTTAAAAAACCCTTCATAGATTTCTCCGTTGGTGTGTTTATAAATTCCGTAGCCAGTATTACAATCACCAGTTATACAACCTGTGGTTCTATTAATACTTAATGCTGGCATTTCTATTACCAAAACCTGAAAAACATATTTTTGAAGATCACTATACTTCACCCATATATAACCATCGTTGCCCCAAACTTCTCCCCAAGAATTTTGAATTTCAAATGCCCCACCATAAATTGAATCGTTATAACCAATAATTGTCATTGCATGCAAAGCATGCATTTCACCTTTTGCATTTAAAAGAGTTCCTACCGGATCTTGTTTCTCTGTTGAATCAGGCTCCCATAAATCTTTATCGTAAGCTTTTTTAAACGATGGAGGTAAATACATCCCAATCACTGCCACCTTATTACTTGCCAAAGTCTGCTTCACATCATCAATTTTAAATGGAGTCTTTTTCATGAACAACTTAAAATAGGTTGAATAATCCTTCGATTTAAGATCATCGTAATTATATACATTCTTTACATCTTTTGCACGATAGCTGCGAGCAACAATAAGCATCTTGTCATCGTTGGGTGTAGCACAACCAATCATTGGTACATAAAATTTCTTTGCACCTATATCAGTTAACTCAGTCGCTGCATCTTCAAAGAAATTTCCGGTAGCACAACCATCATTCACTTCTTTTGAATTGTTATGGGTAAAATATGGGCAGAAAGCCATCGAAGTAATTGCATTTCGATTTGTAAGTGACATGGTAACGGCATACTGAGTTGTAAATGCACTATAACACATGGCCCATGAAACACAAGTTCCATAATCCCCCTGATTCTTAACGTAAGGAGTAAACTTTTTTAAACTATAACTGGTAGGCAAGATTCCTGAAAATCCAAGAGATGATGTATTCGCCTTTTTTAATTTCGATTGATACCCAAACTTAAATGTTAAGCCTGTACCCACCTGAGCATATATTCCTGAATAGGATATTGATAAAGCAACAAAAAATAAAATAAATACTTTTTTTTCCATTTTCCCTTTTTACAGGAAGGATTTTCCGTCTCCCCTGTAGGTATTAACCGGTATTGTTACTGCGTTATCCTTAACTACACTAAGATAGTTAAAATGTTCACACAGTTCACCAGCTTTTGCATGTCGAAATAAAACAGGATCACCTATTTTTAGAGATAGATTTCCGGTGTATTTAAAGGGTGTCTGAACCTCCCCAAAACCCTCATCCTTCACGGGCTGTACGCCTTCGGGTAAATAGGGATAAGGTTGCTTAATAACACCTGTTTGTCCAGAAGCAATGTAACCTCCTCCTAAACAAGTAAAATACTCATTTTTAGGTATCCTTACAATTTGCAAAATAAAGCCGGCAGCCGGCAAATGTTTAAAATGCGAATAATGATCAAACAATCCCGGAGAGAAAAATCCACTTCCAACCGTTATCTCTGTTACCCATGGTTCCTCGGCACTTAATTCAAGACTTCCTGTTCCTCCTGCATTTACTAATTGAAGATCATAACCTTCCTTCTGCAACCATTCAACAATTTCTTCTCTACGTTTTTTATAATCTTTGTTTGATCTTCTTTTTAAAGATCTAATAGTAGCATTCTTAAATCTTTGACCCTTCAGATTATCACCGACCCCTGCTGTTTGAGCTTCATAACCCATTATACCCATAATATGAATATTGCTGAGCTGTTTTAATTTCTCAACAAGAATCTTCACGTCTTCCACTGTATGAATGGGTGATCTAAAAACCCCGAAATGGATTCTGGGAAAGTCTGTCGACATATCTATATCAATACAAACATTGATGGTGATGTTTTTTTCTTTCGCTATTGAATTTAAAAGTTCAGCCTGAACAACATCATCAATCATTGGAACGATCTTCTTTCCCTTAGCAATCTGATTGGAAATTGCATAAAGATCTTGCTTATTCAAACAAGGATAACCAATCAACATATCATCCAAGCCCATTTCAGCTAACCAGGCTGCTTCACCTGCTGTAAAACACATAATGCCTTGAAATCTTTTATCAGATTGCAGAATATGCTCCAATACTGAACGTGATCTGATTGATTTGGAAGCTAACCGAATCTTTTTATCTCCTGCCCTTTCAAGAATTGCTTTGATATTAAGATCCAAAAGATCAAGATCAACAAATGCTAAAGGCATACTGTGATCAGCAAATAAAGATTTGTAAAATTCGTATGACCGTTGTTTTAGCACCTGATAAAAATATAAATATTTATCGACGTTTCTTCTTTGGTTGATATGTTCGTGAAGAGATTTCCTTTTCGGTAAACTCATGATACCTCAAATCTCTTTCTAATTGGCGTGCTTCCTTATGTCTAACAAACTCACGAGCTAATTTTCTAAACTCTGTCATAAAGGCTGCATGAGTCCATTGTCCAAAAACGGTATGTCCACCCTCATAACATTGTGCTTGATATTCCTCCCATGTGGTGCAATATCCCAAATAATTGTTCGCATAACTGCAAATAATTACATGCTCAATCCCTGCAGGCTTAAGCTCTTCCTTCAACATTTTTTCTAATCTCTCTCCAGCCACTGTGGTAATTTCTCCGGGGAAACCAACAAAACAAATATTAGCCATTTTTGAAAGCTGAATAGGTAATATATGTGAGGTCCACGGATACTCTCTTAGCCCTCCCTTTTTATATTCAGTCTTCATCTCCCCTATTCCCTTTTCGATGAATTTTGGGAAAATAATCTTATCAATCATGTGAGTACCCAACAAAATTCCTCTGCCTGTTTCAAATACAATATGTTTGGGATGTTGTAAGCGATATTTCTTTTCTACATCCTTTCTGTATTGTTCATCTTTTAAAACACCAATCATTTTTTCACCATATTTGATGATATTACTGCATGATATTCCCAATAGATTCACAAAAAAACCTGCCCCTTTCCCATCAACAGGGGTGCCATTTAAAAATGCCATTCCATGACATGCATAAGTGGTTTCAGCATCGTTTCTTCCAAAAGCAAAATCCGGATCAACTTTTACGTTTGCAAAATCATGAGATACCAATTCGGAATCTAATTCCCCTTCAAGTTTATCTGCTTTCGAAAGATCTTCCCAAATTTCTTTTGCTTTGTAATATTGTAACCTTCCATTAAATTTTGCATTCTCAACATCATTGGTATACGGACCTTTGCTCCACGGAAATTTCTTTTTTCTTACTTTAGATCTGCCATGATAATTCGGAGAAATGTCACCTGCAATTTTCTGGGCAAATATGGCAACGAAATTTCCTCCCATATCCTCCTCAAAAAAAGTAGAAGCATAACCCTTGTTATCACTACCCATTTTGTTCACTTTGTTTCCCAGACTCGTAGTATGTACACCGAAAAAATTGATTTGTGCAACTGGATTTCCTTCCAGATCGTCAATTCTTAAAAGGTCCATGCTTCTGTCAAGTGCCAAATGCACATCAAAAGAAGTCTTCTTTTCTATTTCCGGGTTCCTATTGTAAGCTCTAATAGATCTATTAAATGCCACATCAATATCCGATTCAAATTCTCCCTTTCCATATTTTATTTGAACCGGTATTTGCTTTTCATAAGCAAGAATAATAGAATCAGCAATTCCATTCACAACCGCTGCAAAAACTTCAGGACGAAATCCGGGTGTAGTAAAATTATAAAACGGATGATGTGAAAAACCTCCCGGTGCACTATGTGTATGCTGACTAGTAATCATCAACTGGGCATCAACGGGTAATATGTCGGGATTATGTGCTCTTAATTTTTTCATCACTTCCACACGAATAATATCGGTGGTGAATGCAAGTTCACAGTTCACAAAAATAAAACGATCAGAGTTTCCTACTTCCGAAAAATAAACACATCGAACAAACAATGGAGTAAGCTTGTCTTCAATAACATTGAAAGCTCTTCCATATCCGAGTAGTCCAACTCCGGGGAAATAAACTTCTAATTCTAACTTCGATGCCCCTGCCTGAAACATATTGATTTTGCGGTGTTGAGTACAGCATAAATATAGATTAAATATTCTGCATGCAGAACAACTTAACAATCTTTATTATTGCATTTGTCTATGTATTCAGGCTGCCCAATGCCGTGTTTTGCATTTGAGGCAAGCGGGAATAGCGTGCATGGCTAAGGCCCACCTGGTATTCCTCCTTTTACTCGGCAAGCCCAACCATGCAAGCTATTCCCTGTTGCCGGCTGCTGCTTTCACCCGGCGGCAGGTTCCAAAAACCAAAACTCTATATCGCATAAGAATAAAATTATTTACACCTTTGGGCTGCAATTATGATAAAGCATGTAAACTTAAAAAAGGGAAAAGAGGCCTCCACACTTCGAAATCATCGATGGATCTTTTCGGGAGCCATCTCCAGCGTATCCCAAGAACTAACAGATGGTGATTTGGTGAGAGTACTTGACTCTCAAAAAAATCATATTGCCACCGGGTATTTCAATGAGGGATCAATTGCCGTAAAAATACTTGCCTTTGGTAATGGAGCAATAACAGAATCCTTTTTCATCGCAAAATTTTTTGGCGCTTTAACAATAAGAACAAAAGCCGGACTTACTGATAATAAAAACACAAACGCATTTAGAGTATTTCATGCGGAAGGTGATGGAATTCCCGGATTGATCATTGATTCCTACAATGGGCATTATGTAATGCAAATACACCATGCGTATGTTTTAAACAATATTGAAACCATCGTTTCTGCATTTAAAAAAGTTTATCCTCAGGCATTATCCATTTATTTAAAATTTACACAGAAGTTTAAATCCGATGCTGATCCTTTTATATTTGGTAAGGATGAAGAAACATTGGTAAGCGAAAACGGAATAAAGTTTTATGTAAATTGGGTAAAAGGTCAAAAAACAGGATTCTTTTTAGACCAACGTGACAATAGAGGTTTAGTTGGAAGATATAGCAATGGTAAAAACGTTCTTAATACATTTTGTTATACAGGCGGGTTTAGCATGTATGCATTAAATGGAGGAGCAACTTATGTAACATCAGTGGATTCATCAGCTGTTGCCATGGAAGGATTGGAAAAAAATATAGGAGCCAATGAACTCCTTGATAAAAAACATACAAGCATTACAAATGATGCTTTGGAATATCTAACCAAAACTGAAGGTCAATTCGACCTCATTATTTTAGATCCACCTGCGTTTGCAAAATCTATGTCGGCAAGGCATAATGCCATCATGGCGTATAAGAGAATTAATGCATTGGCTATAAAAAAGATTGCGAAAGGTGGTGTTTTATTTACATTTTCCTGTTCTCAGGTGGTAGATAAATCTTCATTTACAGGTGCAGTGCTTTCCGCAGCAATTGAATCAGGAAGAGATGTAAATATTTTGCATCAATTGAGTCAACCAGCAGATCATCCCGTAAACATTTTTCATCCTGAAACCGAGTACCTCAAGGGTTTGGTGCTCTTTGTAAGGTAATCTATTCCCCGTTTAATTAACTACCTTTGCCCACGAATTGAGGGAACCTCATGCTGAAAACAGGTATTAAATACAAAGAAATCCTAACGCTGGCCTTACCTATTTACTTAGGGCTCATTGCATCACAATCTATCATTATTGCAGATACTTATTTTCTGGGCAAAGTAGATTCTGTTCAACAAAGTGCAGTTGGTATTGCAGGATTGTTCTTTATGGTATTTTTCATCATTGGTTATGGATTTACAATGGGTGGTCAGATTCTTATTGCCAGAAGAATTGGAGAAAATCGCAATGCCGAAGTAGGAAAGATCTTTTGGAACGTAATTAACATAGCCATGATCTATGCTTTTGTGGTCTTTATATTTTTTAGATTTTTTACTTACGATCTCTTCTATTTAATTTTACAATCTGATGAAGTAGCAAAAAATGCAACCATATATCTGGAGAATCGTTCGTTTGGATTTTTCGGTGCACAATTAGCCTGGTGTTTTTGCGCTTATAACATTGGAAGAGGGAATTCGTTTGCTGTAACCATCGCATCAATTGTAAATGCAGTTGTAAATATTATTCTGGCATACATACTTATATTTGGAAAATTCGGATTTCCACAAATGCAAATTAAAGGAGCTGCCATAGCAAGCGGTATTGCTGATATTTGTTGTGCCTTAACTTATGTGTTATACACTTTCATCAATAAGGATTACAAAACGTATGGCATCAACAAATTTATTTTTATAACAAAAGAACATCTAAAGCAGGTACTAAAAGTAAGCTTCTGGCTGGTCATTCAATATTCTCTTTCCATTATTGCCTGGTTTTACTTTTTCGTTTGGATCGAAAATACCGGGAAACTAAATTTCGAAGTGTCTATTATTGTAAGAGGAATCTACTCGGTCTTTTTAATGTCACCTATTGCTTTGTCTTCTGCAACAAACAGTATCGTAAGTAATTTAATTGGAAAACATCAGGAAAGCGAAGTAATTCCAACGGTGTACAAAGTAATTAAACTGAGTTTCTTTTATGTATTAATGGTTTGCCCAGTTTTAATTCTAGCTCCCGATTTTTTAGTGGGATTTTTTACCACCGATGCTGAATTGATCCCTTATGCAAGAGCACCACTTATTTCAGTGTTCATTGCCATGGTCTTTTTCTCGGTTTCATCCATTTATTTCCAATCAGTATCGGGAACAGGGAATACCTTTATTGCTTTGGTAATTGAGGCTATCTGCATATTCATGTATCTGATTTTTGCATATATAGCCACCGATAAAAATAGCACTATGCCCCTTTGGGCTATCTGGATGACGGAGGTGTTCTACATGCTAAGCTTTGGTGTTCTTTCGGCTATATATCTACATTCCGGCCGATGGAAAAGATTAAAGATTTAGCCATAAAACCGGCAACAATTGAATTTATTTGACGTTTACTCTAATGTTAAATATTTTTATAATCAGGCAGATTGGTGGATTTATCGTAAATTCACATAAGTAATACAGTTGCATGAAGAGTACACTCATTATTCTTTTTATTTTAATCACTAGCGTTTCAGTTTATTCGCAGGATCATATTATTACCAAAAAAGGAAAAGATCTAAGCGTAAACATCACCGAGATTCGTCAATCTGATATAACATTTACCATGTACAACGATTCAACCAATACTCCTTATGTAATGGATAAGGAGGAAATTGAAAAGGTTGTTTTCGAAAACGGTGCAGAAGAACGATTCGGTAGTCCAAACAATGAAACCATCATTAACAATACCAACACCAACCGAAACAAAGATCCTGATAAGATTTATACTACTGATGGAAAAGTAATCTATTGTGAGGTAGTTGAAAAAAAACGATTTGGAGTAAACTATATTCCTATTAAGAGTAATGATAACTATGTAGAATATTTGGCCAATACAAAAATTGACCGGATTGAATATGCAAACGGTGATGTAGATTATATTTCAGGTTCACCGCAAAATGAAAAGAACAGAAAAGACGCAAAAGATTTTACCTATTTAAGTCCTCACTATATTTCTGTAAATGTGGGTCCATCAATTCCTTTTGGAGCCATTACAGGTGGCGGTTCGTCAACCATTAGTACCGGAGTAGATGTAAATATTGATGCCACCTATTATCTTTTTAGAGGAATGGGATTTGGTATTACTGGTGGTTACATTTATAACCCCTACGTTGGATATCCCCCTACAACTTCCCTTGGAATTCCGGGAACTGCAACTGATTTGAAAATTACTCAGGACGGATGGAGCAATGTATATGTAATGGCAGGTTTGGGTTATTATAATGAATACAGAAGATTTCTTCTTGATTATAAAGCCATGTTCGGTGCATTTTTTAGCTATTATCCAACCATCAGGGCTACTTATACCGATAATGGTGTTACCCAAACCAGCACATATTCCGACGAGTCGATTTCATACATTTTTGGAGGACAGATTAGTGGCAGATATTATATTACAAGAAAACTCCAGGTAAAACTAAATCTTGCCACCATGTTTGGTAGAGCAAATTTTCAAGTAGGTCCGGTAAATTTATCATGGCTAAATATTTCCGTTGGTATTGCTTATACTTTAGGGAAATAAAAAAAGGGAAAGTGTAGAGAATGGATATTGCGACTGTATTTAAATTTTTAGCAGCTTTATTACTCGCATTTATCTGGGCCGTGTATCTTCGGAAAGTAAGTATATTCAACAAGATAAGATGGATACAAGTAATCTTTCCACTTATCATAGGAGGCTTAACCACTCAACTCGTTTTATACACCGATCTTCCTGATATTTCAATTTATTTCGATCAAAAAAACAAACAACTTCAGGATTTTGTTTTCTTCATGTACAACATTGCTTTGTATGAGGAATTCTGCAAGTTTCTTGGATTTTTTCTGGTGATCAATGTTCTATTGATCATTGCCAAAATTCTCAAAAAAAGATCGCTTATTGAAGAACCCAATATCATCATTTATGCATCTCTTGTTGCATTAGGTTTTGCGGCTGTCGAGAATTTTATTTATTTCAAGAAGCATGGAATCTCTCTTATTTATATGAGAGGAATGATGAGTACCGTTAGCCATATTATAGGCAGCAGTATAATTGCCGGATTTCTCGTGGTTGGATATCGGAAAAGTGTGGGAAGAGCAATCCGGTACACGTTTATTGGATTAATTGTAGCCACCCTAATGCATGGACTTTATAATTTCTTTATTTCCCGTGGCTACGATTCGCTTTACATACTTACTTTGGTGATGTTTTCTGTTGAAATTGAAGTATGGTCAAGAATACTCAACAACTTTCTAAATTTTTCCATCAGGATTTACCCTAAAAAGTCATTCGATAGAAATTCGCTACAAAAATTCCTCTTCCTAGCATTTCTATTTGCTGGTTTTGTGCAACTTATTGGATTATTGTACGAAGAAGGCTGGAAAAAAGGAATAATAGAACAGTTTAATTTATTGGCTCAAGAATTAATAATTACCGTCATTTTAGTTGTTAGAATTACGCGTTTCACCATCATTCCCAGATATTGGCAACCGGTTTGGCCGGTTCTTCCAATAAGCATTAGAAGAGGGAAGTTTCAGCGATCCATTATTCCTACCTCACCCAGGTTTTTTTTAAAGATAAAAGGTGATGAATTCAACGAATATCCCTTTACATCAAGAATTGACCAAGAGGTTAAATTAGGCTCCAAGCCAAATAGCAACGTTGACTTCGATTTAGAATTAAATGTAAAAATGTTGGAGAAAAAATTTATAGGACCTAAAAAGGAATTATACTATCTCTGCGAAATATTGGATTTTCATACTATCCATCCCCAATATAATTCCAGATACATTTTATTACGCCCGAAAAACTTTGGGAAAAAGCTCTTTAAGAAACTTCCAATCGTAGGATTGATTGCCTTAAAAGGATTTGTCGATTTGGATCAAATCAGTCCAAAGGACTGTAAATTCATTAATTGGATGGTGATGAAAAAAGAAGGGGAGAAAACTCCACATCAGAGAATGTTGGATATGCTGAAATAATCTACAATCTCTGTAAAATCTTTTTTGCTTCTGTTACATGTTGGGCTCCATTCAGTTGATCACGGAATACATGTCTTATAACGCCTCCTTTATCAATTACAAAAGTAGTTCTACCAGGGATAAAAATGAATGCGTTAGGAACATTGAAGAGCTTTCTTACTTTTCCACCCGGATCGCTTAATAGTAAAAAAGGTAAATGAAACTTGGAAGCAAACCTAAAATGACTGGTTCCATCATCAGAGCTTACACCAATTACTTCAGCACCTACCTCTTTAAATTCATCATAACTATCCCTAAAGCTACATGCTTCAGCTGTACAAACTGCAGTATCATCTTTTGAATAGAAGTATAAGACCACATTCGATTTATTTCTGAAATCAGAAAGACGGGTTATACTTCCATGCTGATCTTTTAGCATGAAGTCCGGTGCAAAGTCGCCTATTTGAAGATTCTTACTCATTTGGATTAAGTGAATACCTTTCTATTTAACTCCAAAGGTACTCCGATGTTTTATTAATAGGTTTTAAAATAAAAAGGGATAACCTTTTTTAAGTTATCCCTTCATAAATTATGTTTAATAAGCCCTATTCCTTGAAGCGAGTCCATGAAGTTGTTCTTCCCAACATCCCAAATCCACAAATACTTCCTCTCATATCTAAATGATCATCATCCTTCATGGTAATTTTACCACAATATGTTTTCCCTTTTTTAGGATCGTAGATGTTTCCACTTTTAAAAATCCCTTTTCCTTCATATTCAAAATCCTTCATAATACGAAGACCAATTCTTGGTTGGTTTCTCAAATTTACGTCAGGATTGTTCATATCCACTTTGGGTGTACCATTTTCATCATTTGGTTCTTTCATCCAAATGGTCTTACCAAAATATTTAGTTCCAATTTTTTCTATTTTAACACGGGCAGAACCATCTTCAACCGTCCATGTGCCTAATAGTTTATCTGCTTCTGCAGTTTGAGCTATCATACTCATCATTGATGAAGCGATGACAAATGATATAACCAATAATTTCTTCATAATCTTTAATTGTTACAATATTATTTTGACTCCTTCGCTGAGAATTTCACTTTTAGTTCAGCGTTTAAATTGTATCCTACGGTATCAGCAGCGGTGGTGTTAAAATCAATGATCAGAAAAATACTTGGTTCCGAAAAATATTTAGAAAGATTTACTTTATCTGTAACAGTTGCTGATATAGATGTGGAGCCTTTAGGAACCGGATTAATTACTCCCAATTTCGTCATATCATTTGCGTCAGAGAAAAAGTTAACCGTAAAGCTTTCTATATTATCAAAATTCCTGCCATCTTCCATATTGAATTTAAATTCTTCGATGGTAATGTTTTTGATTTTACTTCTATCAGCTTTGTTTGCTTTAAAAACAGAATCAAGATCGAACTTCAATTCAGCTTGCATCGATTCAGGTCCTTGTGATACAGGGGCCTCTTTTGAAATCTTTACATTTTTAATAGTATGAGTAAACTCATTTACTTTTCCGGGGCCACAGGCAGTTAAAAAAGCGATTACGGCGAATGACAGAAATAAATATTGTTTTTTCATATAATCCAATGATTTTAAGTGATTTTCAAAGATAGGAAAAAAGTTCGAAATGAATCAAATTGTGGCTTGTTTGTGAAGATGGAAAACAACTAGCTGGTTATTCGTATATGTCGCGGCGATGCCCCAGATAACTTCCACGACCAGCATCTTATCGAAAATGTCATAGATTATTCGGTAATTACCTTTACGAATTCGGTATCCATTGCGGCCTTTGAGTTTCTTGCTGCCATGAGGACGGGGATTATTGGCAAGGCCTCCTATTGCTTCAAGAATGGGTGTTGCAACATTATCCGATAATTTGTCAAGCTGTTTTCGGCAGTACGGGAAAGGGAAACGATATACTTAGACATGCCTTTTTTTAAGGTAGTCATCAAAGGGAATGAACTCTTCCCTTCTTGCCTTTGCTGCATCATAAGTACGAATATCCTCTAATTCTTCAAGTTCATCCAAAATCTCTTCAAATTGTTTAAGAGGAAGCACAACAGAGGTTCTTTTACCCTTCTCATCAGTCAGGAACTGTGGAGTAAACTTTTTTTTGCTATTATTAGTGGTTGTTGTGGCCATGACACAAATATACGTAGTAATTGCTGATATTAAAATACGATGAATACCCAAGTATGTTGCGTCTTGCTTAGACCAAGATATAATACCAAAGACTTTTTATTTTATTGTGATTTAAATAATTGAACATAAGTTGTAAAGCAATAAATATCAAATAAATTTAGGTGTCCTAAAACAAACATATAAACGATTAGAATATGCATTTACATCATCACCCTAACTAACTATTGCATCAAAAGGTCCGCTACTACAGTTCTCCCTTTGATACATGCCCACATACATGTTATTACTTTCTTCACTCAAATAAACTCCTGTACTCATCCAAGGTATCCAATACGACCTTATGCGGAGCCCGGGAATGCAGTCGCTATAGTAGCTCTAGTTTAAAAGTATTGAAATTTGGTTTAGTGCCATCGATTTTTATTGCCACAAGTTATATTTGTATGAACATGTCAACTCTAAGTTTGTTTGGCAATTAATACGTGATAATTATGGCCGAAGTATTTGTAAAAGTTCCTGATAGTCAGGTTTCATTTTTTATGGATCTTTTAAAAAAAGTTGGGGTATACTACTCATTCAAAAGCTCCAAAAGTGGAACAATGGCACATTAATTTGGTGGAAAAGCGTATGCAGAAGTACAAGAAAAAGCCTTATCCGTTAAAGGATGCCAACAAGGTGATAGATGATATGATCAAAAAATTATAGATTCATTTCAAGCACTCAGCCCTTCGTATAATATAACTCTTATGAGAAACTTTAAGATTACAACTGAGGATGCGGCTATCTAAGATATTCAAAGCATTATAACCTATTACAACAAGCAACAAAAGGGTTTAGGTAAAAAATTCGCTATAGAGCTACAAAAAAAGTTTAAGCAACTATAAAAGACTCCTTACGCTTCTGCTGTAATTCATGAGAACAAAATTTTCCATCTTTAAAAAAGTCTCCATTTTACCTTGCTATCTCAATAGATCATGATGATAAAATGATTACGGTTTGGGCCGTATTACACCACAAACAAAGTCCTGAGAATTGGCCATAACAAAAGGCCCGACAATAAAAGCCTAAAAGGTTTTCTTGCTAACTGCGTCACCGCTGTGAAATAGTGGTTTGCAAAACCAGCCCGAAGGGCCGAGCGAATAGCGAGCTATGAAACATATGGTATGGAGCCCAGAACACTTCGAGAATCTCGGATAAAGTCCGGGACATGATGACAATAAAATAAAATCAAATAAAATCCAATGTACTGAAACTACCCTTTAAAATAGCGACATCGTCTACCTTTAACACCTTTTGCAAAAGCGTAGAATAGATATTGCGGAAATCGATGTTATAAATAAGGTCACCCTGATCGAGATTTTTAAGATCCGGTGTTTCATTGTAAATTCCGGGTTTCGCCAAAGCACCATTAATGATAAAAACATTATTGGCTGTACCATGATCGGTTCCACCGCTTGCATTTTGTGCAACTCTTCTTCCAAATTCGGAGAATGTCATGATGACCACATCATTCAACTTGTTGTTCAATTTTAAATCATCAACAAAAGCAGATACTGCTTCGGAATATTGTGATAAAAGATTTTTTTGTTTACCCAATTGACCAAAGTGGGTGTCAAAACCAGTATGCTCAGAATAATAAACTGAAGTTTGGGTTCCACTCACAATTAATTCGGAAACGGTTTTTAAATGTTTTCCCAATTCTGTATTTGGATAGGTTACGGAAGATTTATATATGGTAGATTGATCATATAAATATTCGGCAGACGATTTGGTATCAGCCAAAGTTTTATACAAAAAGTCGAGGTTGTTATTACCTGTGTTCGAATTATCGGTAACATTTAAACTTCTTACCGAATCGTACAACATTTTAGGACTTGTAACACCCAAGGCATTTTTATTTTCACCTTTAACGGCCAAACTAAGCGTATCATCAATCTCCAATACAGAGTGTACAGGTTTTCCATTTTCACACTGAGCATCCAAATATCTTCCTAGCCAACCCGAATACCAAAATTCTGAAGATGAAGATCCGGAATGCCATATATCCATACTTCTAAAATGTGATCTATCAGGATTTGGATACCCAACATTGTTGATAATAGTAAGATATCCTTGGTCGTAAATATTTTTTAGACCCGATAGCGCAGGATTAAATCCTAAACTATCGTTCAGTTTTAAAACATCAGACTCCGCAATTCCAATTGAAGGTCGTAAAGAATAATAATCGTCGTTTCTAAACGGAATAACAGTATTTAATCCATCATTCCCACCTGAGAGTTGAATAACAACTAAAATTTTTCCGTCGAAGTTAAGAGCCTTCATTGAAAATGCTCGTAAAAAATTTGGCATTAATAAAGATGTACTTGCCAAAGAGGATACTTTTAAGAAATTTCTTCTGTCCATAATATAAAGTTCAATGGTTCAAAGTTCAATGGTTAGCATAATTGATATTCGGGCTGTCGAAGTAACTCTTGCACTACCTGATTGGTAAAAAGTTGAAGTTCGTTGGTTGATGGAGTAACTATTTGATCCGATAATTTATTGTCGCAAACAATTAAATAGTCTGTTAATGATTTCTTCATATCGGAAAGAGATTTATCATCAATCAGTTTATAAATATGATCCATATTGATAATGGCCTCCATTTTCTTGAACTTTCCTTTGTACGAAGTTGATTCTGCCTGATCTTTGTCGACCACATCAAATTCGGAATTATTAAAAATATGATCAGATAACTTTAAACGAAATAATAAGGTAGAGCTATCAATCCAGGGTTTTCCATCTTTCCAACCCGAAACATTGGGTGGGTGACCAAGAATTTGTCCAAGGATTTTTTGCAGAAAGAATAATACTTCTTCATTTTTAAAATCCATTACAAAAGTTCTCCTTATTCCTGACAGCAATTCAATTGGAGATTTTATATGGGTTCCAATGTTTTCTTTTTCGTAAAACCAATCGCTATTAAAGATTTTTTGTAAAAGATTACCAGTGTGATAGTTGTTGTTAAAATAAAAATCGGCCAGTTCCTTTATCCTGGTTTCGTTTATATTTTCGTTTACAAACCATGCATAGATTTTTGAAACGATTCGATAAGCGGTTTTCGGATCATCCAATAATGCATTAATAATATCCTCCCCTTCCCAGTTTTTGGTAACACCTCTAAAGGTTTTCGATCCATCGTCATGTTGCTTGGTATGGATTTCAAAATCTCCATTCTCATCAAAATTCCAACCTGTAAATGCCTTTGCCGCCTCTTTGATATCATCTTCTGTATAATTACCAATACCGATGGTGAATAACTCCATTACTTCACGGGTAAAATTTTCGTTGGGATGCATTTTCTTATTCTGGGTATTGTTTAAAAAAACGAGCATGGTTGCATCTTTCGAAATCAAATGGAGTAAATCACGAAAACTTCCTAAAGAATGCTCTCTTAGTTTATTGATGTGCAATTGCATCATATATGCAAAAGGTGTAAAGCAGGCAAAATGATCGTGCCAGAACAAGGCCGCTTTCTCACGAACCTGATCTTCGGAATACACCAACAAACGTTGCCATTGTAGATTAATGTCCTTTAATTCTTCCAAATTAAATTTCATAAGATTTTGTTTCTCTTCCTTATCAAGATTTTTAAATCTATCTCTAAAATTTGCTGAAGGTTTGGTGGCTATATCGATAGGTGTAAACTTCTCTCCTGTATTAAAGATTTCTTTAACCAGTGTTTCCTTTGACTTCTTTAAATTCTTATCGAGAACCCGAAGATCAGTTCCAAAACCTGACCTCCACATGAGATGATGCAAATGCTTAATATCCATAGATCCCAAATTTATGTTACTATGACGATTGGAAAAGGGGAAAGTTTAATCGGAAGCAAAAGGGTAAAAAAAAACCGTCCTGATTAGAACGATTTTAAAGTTGAAATATTATTTTTTTACCTTGAGCTTTAACTCTTCAAGTCCTTTATTAAGGGCTTCCAGTTCTTTTACTTTATTCTCCTGAGATACTTTATTGTCATCTATTTTTTTCTGAAGATCTTTTCCGTCTTGAATTAATTTATCATACGCTTTTTGAGTATTGCTTATCTCTTTTTCCTGGTCAGCAATATCCAACCCTAATTTATATTGTTCGATATAGATAATAAGTTTTTCTAAAAAGGTATTTAAATTACTTACGAGTTTACCTTCATCGGTTGAGATAAAATTTGTATTTCCTTTTGAAACTGTAATGGTAAATGTGGAACGGGCCTTATCCAATCTGTCAATTTTAACGTAAATATCAATAGATTCGAAATGAATATCGGGAACTAAAACAGCTGTAAATACATCCAACCCTTTTTGCGGCTTACTTTTAATTTTCAGCTCGTCTGCTTTTTTATTCCAGCCATCCTGAACTACTTTTTGCTCAAAATTAAATTCAATGTTGTAGGCCATTCTGTCAACATCGAGAACATTTAATCTGGCTTCTCTGGCAGTTTGAGCATTCATTGCAACAGTAAAACCAAAAGCTATTAGTAGAGTAGATATTATTCGTTTCATATTCAAAGTAGTTTAATGAAATACAAATTTATAAGATTTGACACAGGTTCAAAAAATAAATCAATCTTTTCTACCATAAACTATACCAGTTTGCCGAAGCTAAATATATAAGGCTATAAGTCGCTCAGGATTAACATATCAATAACATAAACCCTATATTTGACGAGTGAAAACTGAAGATTCAATACGTTTAGATCAATATCTGGTAAAATCAGGTTTGGCAGAGACCCGCAATAAGGCTGTGTGGATGATAGAACAAGGCTGGGTAAAAGTGAATGGAAAGAAATGCGATCAAAAATCATTTCAAGTTAGCGATAACGATACTGTGGATTTAACACCAACGAAGCGCATATATGTTAGTCAGGGTGGCTACAAACTGGAAAAAGCAATTGCGGAATTCAAGATTGAGATTAAGGATAAAAACATTCTTGATGTTGGCGCAAGTACCGGAGGATTTACTGATTGTGCTTTACAACATGGAGCAAAATTTGTAACTGCCATTGATATTGGCGAAGGGCAGATTCATGCTTCCTTAAAACAACATCCTCAGGTTTGTTCATTGGAAAAAACAGATATTAGAAATGTTGATCCAGCAGATCTTAAAATTCAATTGTATGATTTTATTTTCGTTGATGTATCTTTTATAAGTCTGGAGTTTGTATTTCCTTTTCTGAAAAAGTTTTTAATTCCGAATGGGAAAATAGTAGCTCTATTAAAGCCACAATTTGAACAGGTAGAACGCAGAAAACATAAGAACGGCATTATAAAAAGTGAAACGGTAAGGCTAGGTGCAATAGAAAAAGTACAACAACATATTCTGAACAATGGATTTGAGGTTGAAAAAATTACAACCACGGATGCCGACGGAATAGAAAAAAACATAGAATATCTTCTATTGCTCCGCCCAACTCAGAATGAATAAAAAAAACCTCCTGGTATAACCGGGAAGGGTTCAGAAAATAATTCAGAGAATATTTAATATTCATCTTCATTGAAGAAGAAATCATCCTTGGTAGGATAATCGGGCCAAATATCTTCAATGCTTTCAAACGGATCTCCGTCATCCTCCAATTCCTGCAGATTTTCGATCACCTCTAACGGCGCACCACTCCTCATTGCAAAATCGATCAATTCGTCTTTTGATGCCGGCCAAGGGGCATCTTCCAAGTATGAGGCTAATTCTAATGTCCAGTACATAACTGTAGGATTAAATAAATTATAGAAACAAAGTTGAACCAGTAATATTGTCCTGTTTCAGGCTGCAAAAATTAAAAAGTACAATGAATTAAAGAAATGGTTTTATCAACTATTTGTTAAAAAACTCATTTACGCGGTATCCAGGGTTGTTCAGAGGCTCCTAATTCTTTACTAACAAATCGGGCTAAAGTGAAGAGATAATCACTCAGTCTGTTTAAGTATCTGATAATCAAAGAGTTCACATCATTGTCGGCTGAAAGGTGCACTGTTAGCCTTTCTGCTCTTCTACAAACACATCTGGCAATATGAATGAAAGAAACCGTAGTATGACCACCAGGAAGTATGAAGTTTTTCATGGGTTCAAGTGCCAAATCCATCTGGTCGATCTGCTTTTCAAGAAATTCTATATCTGATGCATGTAATTCAGGAACCGATAAATTCTTTTTTCCAGGTTGTGCTGCTAATATGGCTCCAAGAGTAAATAACCTGTCCTGAATTTCCAGAATCACCTCAACCGAGTTCTTTCCAATTGATTGATCTCTTATCAATCCGAGATAACTATTGAGTTCGTCTACAGTTCCGTATGCTTCAATCCTCAGATCATATTTAGGCACTCTGGCACCTCCATATAAGCCTGTGGTTCCATCATCGCCTGTCTTAGTATAGATCTTAAATGTCATGCTGATTATTTCTGCTCAAACGATACAATAGGCTCATTCTTCACATCCGTTTCAATCATACCATCCCTTAACCGAACTATTCTTCCGGTATGCTTCGCAATATCTTCCTCGTGAGTTACAATGATGATTGTATTTCCCTTACTATGCAACTCATGGAACAAGTTCATAATCTCCAGTGAAGTTTTAGAATCAAGATTTCCTGTTGGCTCATCAGCTAACAATATGGATGGATCATTTACCAAAGCTCTGGCAATAGCCACACGTTGACGCTGCCCCCCTGAAAGTTCATTTGGCTTATGTTTCATCCTATCAGCCAAACCAACTTGTTCCAGAGCTTTTTTCGCTTTAGCTATTCTATCAGTTTTTGATAAGCCTGCGTAAACCAAGGGCAGAGCTACATTTTCTAAAGCTGTATATCGTGGCAATAGATTAAATGTTTGAAAAATAAATCCGATTTCCTTGTTTCTAACTTCTGCCAATTGATTATCGGTCATTTTAGAAACGTCCTTTCCGTTTAAAAGATATTGCCCACCTGATGGAGTATCCAAGCAACCAATAATATTCATGAATGTTGATTTTCCACTTCCCGATGGACCCATAAAAGCAACATACTCGTTTTTAAAAACTTCGATGTTGATCCCATGAAGAACTTTTATCACCTCTTTACCCATATCGAAGTTGCGGATAATCTCGGTGGTCTTTATTACTAATTCGGGCATAGTGACGGATTGAATTAATCAACACAAATAAAACGATAAATTAAATACGAAAAGTATTCGAACTCATAATTTTGGTGAATTTAGACCGCCCATAATGTCAAAATGAATGACATTAACAAGTCGTTATCAATTGATCATAAATTCTTTGCTTCCAGTGAAGATGGAGCGCAAATACATAGCAACCAAAGCAATTACAATAGATGTGATTCCAATAAAGATAACCAGCAAACAGCCGACCGTAAACTTGATGGACGACTTTCTCTCATCGTCAACTGGAAGATTGTTCTTATTTTCTTCCATTCTTTGGTAGGATCTCTAGTGATTTAATATATCCGCTTGGAACATCGTAACTTAATTTCAAACTCTTTAGATTATATTTCGGCAAGCGAAGAACAGTTCCAAACTGAGCCACCTGAACATTTGCTGTAGCCAGTGTTTTGTTATTCCAAATAATTTTAAAAGTGGCAGTCTCCGGAATTCGATAAGCCATTCCACCGTCATCGATATTCTCGTTCTTTTTCTTGTTATTATAAAGTTTTTTATTGTTCATATTGAAGTAATTAATTCCTTGTGTGGTTTTATTTACCGTTTGAACAATGTAAACCGTTTCCATCATCAACTTCAATGAATCTGTAACTCCAACACTTGAATTAAATTTAAACAAAGGTTGAAAGCCAACATTATTTATATCAGGTTTGTAATAGAACCTATGGGTTATCTTTTCAGTTTCAGTATAGCCTAAAAATAATTTAAAATATTCGTTTTCCAACGCATCTAATTCCTTTAACATCGTATTTAAGGTTCCACTTTCAAAAGCTATATCCTCATTGAAAGAAATTAAAGCATATTTACTGGATCTTATTTCAGTAATTTTTGTGGCGGCCTCTCTTGCACTTTGCTCCAAAGAGTTTTTTACCAAAATTCTATTGATACTTCTTTTCTCAATCACCACGCTATCTTCCATAATCTGTCTTTGATAAACAGTATCCAGCTTTTCTCTGATGTTGATTAGATTCAACAGTTTTTGCGTTTCAACACCCTCATTTTTCTGAGAATCTTTTTCTTGTTTCAATTCAAGTTTCTCTTCATTTGATGAAGCCACATTTACATTTCTCAAAAGTCCATTCTCCTCCATTTCAAAGAGTGAGGAAAATTTCTTTTCGGTTTCAATAAAATAAAGTTGGCTTTCATCAGGCTCAGGCACATCGGTTATAATAATGTTTCTAATTTCGTACAACGATGATTTTTGTTGGATTCCGGTATAACCCAAAAACTGCTCTGAATAAGCCGAGTAAGGGCCAGGTATATAATTTACTTTGGTAATCTCAACATCAATTACTAAAGTGGTTTTAGGCAAATAGTAAAAAACACCTTCTTCTTTCGAGCTAGTTTCGTTTGATACGTGTAAAACATTATAAGTTGGCTTACACGAAGCAATACATAAAAGTAGTGTTGCGCAATAAAAATAGTTTTTCAGCTTCACGGTATAGAAGTTATGTTGCAAAATTAGATATTTTAACGGGAATTCCTAGGTTTTATTGAGTGTTAAAGAAAGTAGTAGCCCCCCGACTGCTGTCTCCATCTAGGCTCCATCCAATTCTCTGGACTTATTATGGGCTTGGCACATTTCCAAAGGGCAAAAAAAAGTTAAACTCTATAGGTTATTTTCAGATTAATATACCTTAGTATTCAATTCATGTTAAAAAGAAGCGCATACCATAATTTAAGACTAGTATCATCATCAATTATGATTGGTTTGATTTGTAGTATTATGATTCTGCTCTTTAAAGATGCGACTGAAACAATAGAACATCATTTTTTTTCAGTTGCTCAAAAATTTAAAATTCTCAATTTTGTTTATCCGGTAGTAGGACTTTCTCTTATTTATGTTTGTCGCATGACACTATTTAAAAAAATGAGAATAAGGGAATCCGGGAGATAACCGAAGCTTTTAAATTACGATATCCCAAGGTTCCGTTTTATAAGATTCCCAGTCATTTATTGAATGGATTTCTTACTATTATTTCAGGGGGCTCTACCGGAATTGAAGTTTCATCTGTGGTTGCTGCTTCAGCTGTAGGTTCAATTACTGCTTCAAAAATCGGAATCATAAAAAAATATCGATCTGAACTTATTTGTGCCATTGCAGCTGCTGCCCTAACGGCGCTATTTAACAGCCCACTAGCTGGAATATTTTTTGCTTATGAAGTAATGTATAAAAGAGTCTCTAAACACTTTGTCATTCTAACCTGCATAGCAGTTATCACATCATGGTTGTTCAATTTGGCTGTTCATCAGGAAGCGTTATTTCACGTGGAAGTAGAAACCTGGCATTATCACGCAATTCCTTATTTCATTTTGCTCGGGGTTATTTCCGGACTTAATTCCATTTATCTCACGAAAATGGTGATCCTTCTCAAACAACTCTTCAATCGAATTCAATACAAATATCTATCGGTTGTTTTGGGGGCTTTAGTTTTGGCTACTGTTATTTATTTTATTCCCGGTTTATACGGGGAAGGATATCCTACTATCAATCATTTTCTGGGGAACTTAAGTAGTGAAAAAATTGGTCCGATTTTATTTTTACAACTTCTGCTCATTCTTATTTTAAAACCGTTGGTAACTTCAGTTACACTAGCATCGGGTGGAGATGGTGGCGTTTTCGCCCCAAGCATCTTTATTGGAGCGGTGCTTGGATTACTTATGGCTTTGGTATTGAATGTATATTTTGATGCAGGGGTAATTCCTGTCGATTTCATGATTGTGGGAATGGCTTCGGTACTTTGTGCCAGTATTCAGGCTCCATTTACCTCTATATTTTTGGTTTGTGGAATTACCGGTAACTATTTACTTATCATACCGTTATCTATCGGCTGCGTAATAAGCCGGGTAACTTCACACTTCATATACCCATATTCGGTGTACAACTATCCCATAAAAAATAGGTTTGTGTAACCTACGGCAGCTTCAACTGCTCTAAATATTAGTAACTTTAATTATGGAGAAATCTCAGGCCAGTTTGGTTGAAACATTTAAGACATATTCTGATCTACAAATAATTGATAAGATCCTAAACGGGGAAAAGGAATTATTTGAAATCATTATTCGCAGAAACAATCCTTATTTGTATAAAGTAGGCAGAGGATATGGGTTTAATCATGAAGATGCCGAGGACCTAATGCAAGAAGCTTATATAAATGCTTATTTGCATCTGGGTGATTTTAAAAACCTATCAGAATTTAAAACCTGGATAGTAAGAATAATGATCAACCAGTGTTATCAGAAAAATCAAAAGGCGAGTTATAAAAACGAGATCCACACGGAAATATCTGCTGATGAAAAAAAACCAATCCTATTTAATAACAATTCACAAGACAATGAAAAAATCATGATCAATAAAGAATTGGGACATTTAATTGAGACAGCTCTTTCGAAGATTCCCTTAGATTATAGGCTTGTGTTTTCGCTACGTGAATTAAATGGATTAAGTGTAAAAGATACTTCTGAAGCACTTAGTATTAGTGAAATAAACGTTAAGGTACGGCTTAACAGAGCAAAAACAATGCTTAAAAATGAATTGGCAAATATGTATTCACCAGAGGAGATTTTTGAATTCAATCTTATTTACTGCGACAGGATCGTGAATAAAACAATGAGCAGCATCGCTTCTCTGGATTAACTTTTTTTACTTTCAGCTTTACGTTCCCCTTTCCGGAATACTTGTATATTCGTATTATGAAGTATTCATTCAATGCAGCATGCTTGTTGTTGGCAGTGGTTTTATTTTCCTGTAATAATATAAATACCGGAGAACCACAAAAAACAGAGAAGTATCTATTTCACCCCGTAAAACAGGAAATAAATCTTGAAGGTTCTATATTAATTGTTGACAATGGCGTTATGCTTCTTCTGCAAAACGGTCCTATAACCACCATTCCAACCATATTGATCCCTGCAAACGATAGTGCCAAAAACATTATAAAGAATTCTTATACAGATCGTCTCAATAATTCATACATGCTGAGCGAAAAGACATGGGTAAAATTGGCCGGAAATTTTATCCGAGAAGATTCCCTGAAACCCATTTTTAAATTTACCTGGGTTGATATCCTGGATAAAGACTCTGAATTAAAACAAATTGAAGAAATGGAAGAATAATTCCATTTACTAGCTATTTCTAAAAAATCTACGCAAGTTTTATTGAGTATCTTCGTCAAAGTAACTAAACTGCTTTGTTGAGAGAAGAAGACCTCATTCAATCCCTAATAAAAGGGGATGAGAATGCATATCGTTCCGTAATGGAACTATATGCAGATATGGTTTATAACACTTCCCTCTCAATTATTAAAAACTCCAATGATGCTGAGGATTTAACCCAAGAGGTATTTGTAGAGGTTTTCCAGTCCATTCAAAAGTTTGAGAAGAAAAGCAGTTTAAAAACCTGGATCTATCGCATCACTGTAACAAAAACCCTCGATGAGGTTAAAAAACAAAAGAGCCATAAAAGAGGCTCACTATTTATCAGGGTTTTTAAAAGTAAAGAAGACAGATCGATGCCTGATGCTCCCAATTTCAATCATCCGGGAGTAGAACTAGAGCAAAAAGAGGCTGCATCAACACTATTTATGGCCATTGAAAAATTGCCAGAAAATCAAAAAGTAGCCTTTACACTGCATAAAATAGAACAATTAAGTTATAAGGAAATTGCCGAAATTATGAAGCTAAGCCTGGGTTCCGTAGAGTCTTTAATCTTTAGAGCCCGTCAAAATCTTCAAAAATCATTAGAAAAATATTATACCGACCACAAGTTTTAAAAAACCATATCGTCTAAATCGCAAACAATGGACAATAAAGCACTCAATACAAAAATCGAACAAACCTTAGCTAGTTTTGATCATATCAAACGGGCTGAGGCAAATCCGTTTTTGCTTACACGTATTAAAGAACAAATGCAGAAGCCAGCTCCGGGAGTTTTTAAACGGATTACGGTTTTGCAAATGGCGAGTTGTATGTTGTTGATTTTGGGACTCAATTTGGCTATTGGACTTTATGTTTACAATAGTGATTCAATATCAGAGCCAAAAGCTGAATCCACTTATTTTAATAACCATGTTTATACCTATTGATGAATATGGAAAAGAATAAGTTTTTAAAAGTCATTATCTTTTTTCTCTTGATTATTAATTTAGGGACCCTCGTATTTCTCTTCTTAAGCAGAGTTCATGCGGGACATCATAGAGGTGACAGAGGTAATCACGAAGGACCTGCGAACTTTATTACTGAAGAATTAGGCTTTGATGAAAAACAGCAATCTCAATTTGAAGATCTCAAAAAAGAACATCAGGGTCAGATGCGAAATATGCAGGACAGTATGAAAATGCAAAGAGACATGTTTCCTGATGTGATTATTGCTGGTGATAATGTAAAAGCTGATTCCATTGCAACAAACATTTCAAGATCTCAAAAACAAATTGAGATTTACACCTATCAACATTTTGTAAAGGTGTATCAGATTTGTAATGACGAGCAAAAGAAAAAGTTTAAAAATATAATTGACGACATTTTAATGATGATGGCACCAAAAAAAGGTGGTCCTCCCCATTAAGGGTAGTTAAAAACAGGTTCTTTAAAATATAATGGCAACTTTTGAAACGCCAATCCTATTCCAACCAATTAGGTAATAACACCGTATTATGGTTGCCTTTATGCTTCTTTGGACCTAAAGTCCTTAAAAATAGTTCGTTCTACTCATAAAGCAGAACCCTCCCGGTTTACCGTGAGGGTTTTTTTGTTTAAATCTTGCCAATAACTTTAAAATGAGCGAAATCCCCCGTAGGCAAGGCCCCCCAAGAAGCTTTCATCCATTTATGACCTGGGCAAAAAAATCAATGTTGCAAATAATCAATCACATAGTAAATTCGCCCTGAAATTATTATTAAAAACTGCTGGTTAAGTTTGTTTTCTGTGGCTTTTGCCCTACATTTAAAAATCAAATCACCTGGCACTAAAAGCCACATATTATTATGAAATTTTTTATTGACACAGCAAATCTTGATCAAATTAAAGAAGCACAGGAATTAGGTGTTTTGGATGGAGTAACAACTAATCCTTCACTTATGGCAAAAGAAGGTATTGGAGGCGCCCAAAATATTTTGGATCACTATGTAAAGATTTGCAACATTGTTAAGGGTGGAGATATAAGTGCCGAAGTAATTTCAACGGACTATAAAGGGATTATTGAAGAAGGAGAAAAATTAGCAGCACTTCATCCTCAAATCGTGGTAAAAGTTCCCATGATAAAAGATGGTGTAAAAGCATTAAAATATTTTTCGGATAAAGGAATTAAAACAAACTGTACTTTAATATTTTCCGCAGGGCAGGCATTATTAGCAGCTAAAGCAGGAGCAAGTTATGTTTCTCCTTTCATCGGAAGATTAGATGATATTTCTACAAGTGGATTGAAATTAATTGAAGAGATTAGAACTATATATGATAATTACGGATACGATACAGATATTTTAGCAGCATCTGTTCGTCACCCAATGCACATTATTGATTGTGCTTTGATTGGAGCTGATGTGGTTACTTGCCCCTTAAGTGCAATTACTGCATTGTTGAATCATCCGCTAACAGATATAGGTCTGGAAAAATTTTTACAAGACTATCAAAAGGCGAACAGTTAATATTTGGTAACCAAATACTAATCATTTTCTTGCGGTAGTTTATTATAACCGAATATTAACTATTAAAACCCCGCAAGATTATGAAACTTAAAATCTATCCAAAAAGTCCTGCCGCAAGACATATTTCTATTTTAACTGAAACTCTTAATAAAGGAGGACTCGTTATTATACCCACTGATTCTGTTTACGCAATTGCTTGTGCTGCAAATAACCCGGAAGGAATAAAAAAGCTGGCGGCATTAAAAGGTAGTTCGATTGATAAATGTAAATTTTCGTTTTTATTTTCTGATCTATCGATGGTAAGTGAATATACCAAACCCATTAATAAAGATCATTACAAGATGATGAATCGTTTATTACCTGGCCCATTTACTTTTATTGTTCCATCGAACGGCGCCATTAGCAAAATATTTCCTGGAAAGAAAACTGTAGGAATTCGCATTCCTGATAACAATATTCCTTTATGTATTATTAATGAGTTATGTGTTCCATTAATTGTAACCTCGGTGCATGACAATGATGAGATTGTTGATTATACAACTGATCCAGATTTGATCTCAACCAATTGGGAAGCTAAAGTAGATATAGTTGTGGATGGGGGTTATGGCAACAACGAACCCTCTACGGTGCTTGATTGTACTGAAGAAACGATTACCATGATAAGACAAGGAATTGGTGAACTTGAGGAGATAATCTCGGTTTAAAACTGGTTCAAGCATTGTTAATTAATTCATCTAAAATTAATTTATTTTTAAGTAGTTGGTTCAAGCAAACCTTTAAATTTGTTTAATACGCTATGAAGAAAATAATTCCACTTATTATTCTTGCAGTTTGGTCGAGTATAGGACATGTTTCAGCATGTAACTGTGGTCCGACCTACAATGAGGATGCCCTCGATGAAAAGGTATATAGCGGAGCCAATTATACCTTTTTTACTGCGGAGGTAATTGCTGTAGAATCGGCTTTTCATCTAGAAGTTACTTTACAGATCGATGAGATTTTCTATGGTTCTAAATACATAAAGGATATAATGAAGCCAATAACAGTATTCTTTGATTTAAGAACGGAATGCGCTATCCTTCAAAAAGAACATATAAAAGCAGGAACAAAGCTCTTTATAACTACCGCCTATAATTCTATGGGCAGAATGTTCATTACAAATAATTGTGATGCCTATTGCCCTGCAGCAGATATCGATACATATAAACTCAAAGAATATTTGGAGAGTTTAAAAACGGTAGAGTAGAAAAGAAACTGTTATAACAAGAGAGATACTTTTTTTCCCACCTCTGTTCCAATAGCAACACCCATGCCTCCCATTCGAATTGCAACCATAACATTTGGTTGAATATGTTGAATAATCGGACTCTTATCTTCCCCTACTCCCATGATGCCACTCCACTCAAATTCTATCTCAAATTTCTTTCCCGGAATAACAGTTTCGGAAAGAAAACGCATGAGATATTCATATATTTTATCGTTGCGTTCCATTTGAGGGGTGATTTCCTTATCAATATCTAAATTTCTACCACCACCCAGCAATACACGGTTACCCACATTTCTAAAATAATCAAAACCTTCGTGGTGATGAAATGCTCCTAGCAGTTTTAATCCTTCTATGGGTGATGTTACCAAAACTTGTCCTCGTGCAGGTTGAACATCCAGATCCGGGACAAATTGTTTTGCAAAACCATTTGTTGTAATCAATAATTCCTTCGTTTTAATTTCAACAGAATTATTTGTCATCAATGATACTCCCGAACTATGATTTTCAAATTTTGTAATTTCTATGCCGGTAAAAATTTCAACTCCTGCATCTCTGCATAATTTTGTAAGACTCTTAATCAGCAATCCACTTTGAATTTGTCCTTCCCATGGATTAAAGAACATTCCTACAACATTTGACAATCCAAGTTCTGATGATCTTGATTTATCTGAAACCTGATATACTTTTGATTTAATCTGCAAAACATCTTGCAAATCTTTGTTCAACTCATCAAGTTTCGTTTTTGTTTCTTCAAAAACGTTGGCATCCTCGTTTGTGAATATTTCATATCCACCCAAATTTTCATAACCGATATTATCGGGTCCATGTAATTGGATGAGCGAATTTAATCCGCTGAATCTATCTTTTACAAGTTCGTAAGCTTTTTCTTTTCCGTTTTTTTTAATGTCACTCAAAATTTCGGTTGCACTTCCGAAGCAGGAGAATCCTGCGTTACGTGTGGTTGCTCCATGTGGCAAAAAGCCTCTTTCAAAAACAACTATGTTTTTTTTAGGATATTTCTTTTTTAAAAAATATGCTGAAGACAACCCAACGATTCCACTTCCAAGAATAGAAATATCAATATCCTTTAGCCAGGTTTCGTGTTCCCAATATGAAATATATGAATGCGACATATCCGAACAGTAAAGATAATATTTTGCGGTTTAATAGACGTGCAAATGCACGTCTATTAAATAAACATTCGGATTTATGTGGAGACAACCCCTAAGACGTCTAGACTACCATAAATAAAAAAGCCTTCTAAATTAAGAAGGCTTCAATAAAAAGGAAAAAAATATTTTAAGCGAATGCTGGTTTTAATGATCTTCTGTTAATTAAATAATATGACCCAAAGAAAACGGTTACATAAAAAAGATCTCCTAAAAATGTATTTCGATAGAATGGTATTCCTGCGGCAATACATTTTAAATAACCTTGTATGCCTGGTCCGTAAAGATTTCCTTCGAAGAAACAAAGACTGTTGGTTACAAAAAAGAATATAAGCGTTGATGCAATGGTTACTCCAAAGAGTTTACCTACTCCAACTCCTTTTCTCAATGTTGCTGACAATAGAATTATTAAAAGCAAACTTAAATAAACTCCTATTGCGGTAAAACTGTAAAAATAAGTTTCGTTATGCGCATACTCTGCTTGCGTATATGCATTCACAAAAATGTCGCTAACTACCCAGGATATAAATGCCAATACAAGACCCATCCATCTTTTAGGTAAATATGCAGTACCAAACAATGCGATAGCTGTTAAAGGAGCAAAATTTAATGGATGATTATTAACTCTCAGGTAGATAGAAAGAGTTACGGAAGCTACTACCATTAAAAACACTGTTAAATAAATCTGCTTATTTTTCATGTTCAACTTTTCTGAATGTTTTACAAAGATAGAAAATTTAGTTATTGGTTATTTAGTTCCTAAGTTATTAGGATAAAGTACCCCTATACTTACTATACAAAATGCTTTTCGTAAAATCCAAGAGCATTCTCGCTAAAGATCTTATTCGCAATTTGTTCGGGTTTTAGTCCGTACCAATATTCTTTACCATGTTTGGTTTTCTCCAAATAACCGATCAATTGATCGTAAAACTCAGGCAATTTGCTGCTTTTTTCGTAACAATCCACATGAGGAATTGCGCCATCGTAGTCAGTCCCTAAAGTAATCATGTCCCAGGCACTTGGCTTACTCACCGCCTGTACCATTTGGATTACATTATCCATAAATGCTTCTGAGTAGGCATCTTTTATGGCTTGTTTCTCTTTTAAATTTTTAAGTTTTTCAAAGAATTTATTGCCGGCCATTTTATATTTATCCATCATGATGCCAATGAGCCCGCTGCTTTCATGAATAATTCGGGTCTCTTCATCAGAAATATTAATGCTCCAACGATTAAAATGATGCTTGGTCATTTTTTTATGATTGTCTTTTTTCTGAATAGACGCTGCCATTGTTTTATATCCATTCGCTCCGGTATGACTACAAATAATTGGAATCTTATCGGAGTTAGAAATACGGTTATAAGATCGTATCCAGTTATAATAATGCTGGCGACCTTTTAGACTCATGTGCTTGGTATCAATAACTATTCTTTTTCCATTTTGACGACTTACCAATTCCCGAGCAGCAATAATTCCCAAACCGGTAAAACCCAGCTCAATCCCCTTATTCTGGTTAAGTAAACCCAAACTTAACAGTCCCGAAAAACTGCGGCTATGGCCGCATAATCCGTTGTAAAAGTGGTGACATAAATTGATAGAAAATGGAGGTACTTCCCATTCTTTTACCTGACCAATATGGTCAATAAGTCTATGACGCATTTCCATTTTATTCAATTCACCAGTAAGCATAGCCCTATCAAAAAATACATGAGCTCCCTCTACCGAAAGAACAACTGCTATGGTATGAGGCCCTTTATTCAAAATCCCTCTTAAATGCTTATAATCCTTCGCTACCTCATATTCGTACTTCCCACAAGGACTTTTACCTTGGTTATCATACATATATCTATACTCCTTGTATAAAAGGCTATAATAATCATCATTGGTTCTTAGGTGCCTAATGGCATCAACTCCATACCCAGTAATGATTTCAGCCATCGTATCTCGTCCATTTTTGCTGGTCACCATTTCGGCAATGTTCCTAAAATCCAAAAAACCAGTTTCCATTGGATACAACGATACAGTAGGAATGCGGACATTGCCCTTAATTAGTTCGTAAAAATTGGTCTGTGAGAACTTGGCCACCTCATCGGAGTTTTTTAGACTAAATTTGGCAGTAGTACCTTTTTGGTCGGTATTATGTTCCATATATTCCCATATATTCCTTGTGGGATACGGATATCCGCTATAAAAGGATTTCAAATTGGGATGCTGGTGGATATCAGCAAATGGCATATTTGGCTTGATCATGATGAATTTGGGTTAAAAAACTGCATGAAAATATGAAAATTAACCAGGTTTGATTTCCAGAACATCAAAAAAAGTTGTATCATTGCAGCCCCAATTAACGGGGTATTTGATATGGACGCAGTAAAATTTATCCAGGACACATACACAAAAGGTATTGAGCTTCCTGATTTTAAAGCAGGTGACACAGTAAGTGTTGATTATAAAATTGTAGAAGGAAACAAAGAACGTATCCAAACTTTCCAAGGTGTTGTTTTACAGAGAAGAGGAGAAGGGGCTACCGCTACTTTTACAGTTCGTAAAATTTCAAACGGAACAGGTGTGGAAAGAATTTTTCCTATCTCTTCTCCATTTGTTGTTTCTGTTGACGTATTGAAAAGAGGAAAAGTTCGTAGAGCACGTTTATTCTACCTACGTGGTGTTAGCGGAAAATCTGCTCGTATCAAAGAAAAAATGGTATTAAATACTAAGTAATCCTTAGTTACCTATAATTTAAAAAAGCCTTTCGCATTGCGGAAGGCTTTTTTGCTTTTTAGGGTATGCCTGGATTATTATAGAAAGGTGGCTCTACCTTTCCTGCTCTTATTTGACAGATAGATTTAAAAAAAACTAAACTCCCAACTAAATTCCTAATGTTACGTAAACGAATTTCATGAAAGACATCATCTCTGGCATATTTTCTTTTAGCTGCAACGAATGCGGTCACAGACATGATATACCCGATGAAGTGGCAGAGTTCCATCCATTGGATGCAGAGGAAAATGAGGATACTGAAGATGCTGAACATAAATATGGATGGCATTATACCGAAAAATGTGTTTGTGGAAAACATATAGAGATTGATTATATAATCTGGGAATATCCTAAAGGAGAACATTCTAATACCGAGATTGATATTGATGGAGGAACCTTGATAGATGAATTCAATTATAACTTTGGCGATGCTCCAGATGAAGATGCATTTGATGACGACGAAGGCGAAATGGAATGATAGATGATTTATTGTATTTTTATTGAATGAATCAGGTTCCACAAGTATCCCTTATACTTACCGTTTACAATACTGAATTTGTATTGGTAAAACGAGCTATTGAATCTGTTCTGGCTCAGGATTTCAATGATTTTGAATTATTGATTGTAAATGATGGAAGCAAAGATGAGCTTACCGTTCCGTTGAAAAAATATATTGATGAAATTAATGATTCGAAGATCAAATATTTTTTTCATCCTAACAGTGGGTTTCCAAAAACATTGAATAGAGGAATAGAAGAAGCGAATGGAAATTATATAGGTTTTTGTGATTCGGATGATGAATATAAACCCCATCATATATCCGCTTGTTTAGAGCAAATAAAAAATTATGATCTTATTGCCTCCACAACAGAAACGGTAGTAGATAATGATGATGAATATTATGTTCCAGATAGATTCGATAATACTAAAACGATTCACGTAGATGATTGCATTATTACGGGAACCTTATTCGGAAAAGCTTCCATCTTTAAAGAATTATTGTTTAAAGATATCTACTCGCAGGATTACGAATTTTATCAGCGGGCAAATGAAAAATACAAAGTGGGAAAGTTAAAGTTGAATACGTATATCTACTATAGAAATAATCAGGATAGTATTTGCAGTCAGTTGAAGAAAAAGAACGTTTAGTAATTCCCAAACCAGAAATATCGTACCTACGGCACTCATTTCAAAACGTACACGGAAATTTTAACCAAAATATCAGCCTACGGAATTTATAAAAAAACGCTTCTATTCACTTTAGCATTTCCGAAACTATCAAACGATCTAACGGTCACAATCCCGTAGGGATGACATTTTGGTTTATTATATAACTCCCATTCCCTTCGCTGCAATAAACCCTGATGCCCAGGCATGTTGAAAATTAAAACCTCCGGTAATTCCATCCACATCTAAAATTTCTCCTGCAAAAAATATTCCCCGTAAAATTCTACTTTCCATAGTTGCCGGATCTACTTCGTTCAAATTAATTCCACCACAGGTTACAAACTCTTCTTTAAAAGTAGTTTTACCTTTTACTTCATAACGATCATTGATTAATGCCTCCACTAGCCTATTTTGATCTTTCGCAGAAAACTCGCCCCATTTTACATTTGGATCAACTTTTAATTTCCACAACTGAAATTCCCAAAACCTTTTCGGAAGATTAAATGGATTTTTGTTTACAACCAATTGTTTTCCAATCGATTGACGTATTCCCGAAATCTGATCTCTTAATTTATTTTCTGTTTTTCCGTTTAGCCAGTTGACTAAAATCGCAAATTCATAATTCTTTATTGCCAATTCACGGGCAGCCCAAGCAGAAGTACGAAGTATTGCCGGGCCACTCATTCCCCAATGAGTAATTAACAAAGGTCCAGTTGAATTAATCTTTGTTCCTGAAATTTTTACAATTGCATCTGGAACCACTACTCCCATTAATTCGGTAATAGGATTTCCCAGCATATTAAAAGTAAACAATGAGGGAACCGGTTCTTCAATTGAATGACCCGTTTCAATAAGCCATTTATACTGTTCTGGTTTTGAAAAACCTCCACAAGCAATTAAAATTTTATCAGCAACAAAGTTTGTTTTGTCAGAAAACGAAATTTCAAATTGATCGTTTTTATTTTCAATTTTCTTTACCCCTTTATGATATTCAATGTTGATTTTCTTTTTCTCCAACTCTTTCATTAAACAATTAATGATGGATTCAGAATTATCGGTAATAGGAAACATTCTTCCATCTACTTCTTCTTTAATTTGAACTCCCCGACTTTCGAACCAATCAATGGTATCTTTAGGTCCGAATTGATAAAAGGTTTTTTTGAGTAACTGTTTACCCCTTGGATATTTCTCAATTAATGTTGGTACTTCGTAGCATGCATGTGTAATATTACATCTACCACCACCTGAGACCTTCACTTTTTGTAAGCTCTTCCCTGTTTTTTCGAAGATGACTATCTCATCGTCAGAGGAAACGTGCATATTCGCAGCGGCAAAACATCCTGCGGCACCAGCGCCTATAATTGCGATCTTCATCCATCAAAATTAGCAGAATGATTCGTAATAAAGGAGATGATGAATTAAGCCCCGAGTGGCCACGGGTGAAGCGGTATCCTTTTAAAAGCTGGATGTTGGAAGTTAGATGCTGGAAGAAAGCGGCGAAATATACATCCTTCATCCAGCACCTAGCATCCTGCTTTAAAAGATATAGCGAAACACGGATTAAGCCACCCAACAATTTGAATACATTTAAATAATCCCTACATTTATAACACCAAATCACGTTCCTATGAAATATATTCTGTTAGCCTTAGCATTCATCTTATTTTCTTTTCAAGCGAATGCACAGATTAGTGTAACCTATACCATTAATACCAATACCGGATATATACCGATTAGTCCTTATATATTCGGATCATGTAATGGAGGATATTCCGGTGCAAATTTTATGCGTCAGGGAGGAAACCGCATTACCGGTTATAACTGGGAAAACAATGCCAGCAACGCAGGACAAGATTATTTACATCAAAGCGATGACTACCTTACATGGGTAGGTGGAATAAATTATCCGCAGGATACCATCCCAGGAATTGTTACTACTTCTTTTATTGATAGTTGTAATGCTCATAACGCTTTTAGTGCAGTAACTTTACAAATGGCTGGCTATGTTGCCAAGGATAAAATAGGTCTGGTAGCGGTTGGACAAACTGCTCCGAGTAGCAGATGGTGTGCTGTGCAAAATACCAAACCCGGTCCGTTTAGTTTAATTCCAAGCACTGCAGATAATACTGTTTACATGGATGAGTATATGAATTTCCTCATCAGTAATTTTGGAAATGCAACGACAACAACCGGAGTAAAAGCATTTATTTTAGATAACGAAACTACTTTATGGCCAAGTACACATCCTAGAATTCATCCGACCGCTCCAACGGTTGTTGAAATGATGCAAAGATCAATCGCATTGGCAAAACGAGTTAAACAAATGGATGCAACGGTAAAAGTTTTTGGCCCTGAGTCGTATGGATTTTATGAATACACCCAGTATCAAGGTGCAAGTGATTGGGGAAGTTATAGCGGAACCTATCCATATTTTTTAAGTGTGTATTTAGATTCAATGAGATTAGCATCTATAGCAGCCGGGCATCGTTTATTAGATGTGCTAACTGTGCATTGGTATCCTGATGTAAACGTTGGAAACATTTACAGTACAGATACTACTGCCAGTCGTGTTGCAGAAAGAATTCAGCTGCCACGTTCATTGTGGGATAATACTTATGTGGAAGATGGATGGATTGGACAATGGTATAGTGGAAGTTTACCCATACTTCCTACTTTACAAACTCAGATAAATACTTATTACCCAAACACACAATTGGGAGTTACCGAATACGATTATGGAGCAGATGATCATATAAGTGGTGGGCTTGCCCAAGCAGATGCTTTGGGTGCATTTGCAAGGACAGGAACTTCATTTGCCAGTAAATGGGGCGGATTTTCAGGTTTCAGTTTAAGCGCCATTAGAATTTACGATGATATTGCAGAACCGTTTACAGGCTTCTACACAACTTGTAGCAGTAATGACAATTATCACAGCACCGTGCATTGCTCGGTGGAAGATACCGTAAATAAAACATTACACATTGTAGCGCTTAACAAAAGTCTGGATTCCACTGTTACCGCATACTTCAATATTACTTCGGATATTGGATACGATTCTATAAATGTGTATTGGTTCGATAAAACGAGTCCTACAATTAATTTTGCCGTTTTACCTTCATCTGTTGTAAATATGAATGTATTCCAACAAACGTTGAATCCCGGTTCTGTTTATCACTATGTATTAAGATCAACTCTAAATACAAGTGGACTTGAAGAGATCACAAATGATGGAATCAATATATATCCGAATCCAGCAACTAATATTCTTTATGTAAAAACTATTGAACAGCTCAATGGAGAGAAGTTTATTTGGAATATCGTGGACAATAATGGTAAAACTGTTTCAACTGGCAATCTTGGTCCTGATAATTCTATTCAAATAGAAAATTTAGCCTCTGGAAATTATCTATTGTATCTCATTTCAGATAAAAATATGATTATTAAAAAGTTCGTAAAACAATAAATCATTTTGTCAATCTAAAATTAGTTTCAGCATTGAAAATATTATTCGTTTGTTCGGCAAACAAGGATCGATCAAGAACGGCGGAAGATTATATTCATGAACGACACCCTGATTTTGAATTTGAATCAGCTGGAACGAATAAAAAGATCTGCGACCAACTAGGAACTCAAGCTTTAACAGAGGAGTTGCTTGATTGGGCCGATGAAATATTTGTGATGGAAAACAAACATCGTGAATGGATAAGATCAAACAACATTAGGAAGTTCGATAAAAAGATTCGTGTACTTGGAATCGAAGATGTTTACACCTATGGCCAAAAGGAACTCATCAATATCCTTTCGGAAAAAGCAAATACGTTGATTGAACAACTCTGATTGTAAAAATGATTGTAAAAAAAATGCCGTTCATTTTGAACGGCATTTTTCTAGTATTGAATAATGAGATTATTGATTAATGACAAATCTCAATTGATTTGATTTACCATTAGCTGTCATTCTAATTGTATATGCTCCCATTCTTAATGTGGTCATATCGAATGCCTCAATAACATTTCCACTAACTGAACCAACAAAACGAGTATAAACTACACGTCCTGTCATGTCAAGAATATCAATTGTTAGGTTATTAGTTTCAAGGTTATCAATTTGAACACTAAACGGACCACTTGTTGGATTAGGATACAATTTCATAGTTGTTGTAGATCCATTTACATTAACGATACCACTAGTAAAGTTAACGTTGATGGTATCACTATCTGAACAACCTGCAGTTGTAACTGAAACAATGTATTGTCCATTCGTGTTAATAGAAATCGTTTGAGTAACTTCAGTTGTGCTCCATAGGTATGATCCGAAACCTGCACCTGCATCTAATATTGCAGGAGGATTAGGTTGAACAACATCAGGACCTAAGTTTACAACTGGATATGGATTAACTGCTACAGTAGTTGTTGCTGTTGCACTACATCCGGCAGCATTTGTTACTGTAACGGTATACACCCCACTCATTGCTACTGTTGATGATGAAATCGTTGGATTTGCAACATCTATAGAAGTGTATGACAATGGACCTGTCCAATCATCAGTAGCTGATGATGGAACTGAATTCAACTGAATAGTTGAACCTACACAGTATGGGCCAGTGTTAGAAGCCGTTGGTGTTGGCAACGGATTTACAACAACAGTAGTTGTTGCGGTTGCACTACATCCACTTCCGTTAGTAACAGTTACCGTATAATCACCACTCATAGCTACTGTTGAAGAAGCAATGGTTGGGTTTTGTGTATTGTTTTGAGCGTATGACAATGGACCTGTCCAGTCATCTGCTGCAGATCCAGTTGGAGAATTTAACTGAATTGTTGCACCAGGACAATATGGTCCGGTATTGTTAGCTGTTGGTGATGGCAATGCATTTACTACAACTGTTGTTGTTGCTGTTGCACTACATCCACTTCCGTTTGTAACTGTTACAGTATATACTCCACTCATTGCAACTGTTGAAGAAGCGATTGTTGGATTCTGAACATTTACTACAGAGTAAGAAGATGGACCTGACCAATCATCTGTTGCTGATCCTGTAGGTGAGTTCAACTGTATAGTTGAACCTTCACAATATGGTCCTGTATTGCTTGCTGTAGGAGTCGGTAAAGCATTTACAACAACTGTTGTTGTCGCAGTTGCACTGCATCCACCAGGAGCTGTAACTGTTACCGTGTAATCACCGCTCATCGCAACTGTTGAAGATGCGATTGTTGGGTTTTGGATATTTGTTGCAGTGTAAGATAATGGACCTGTCCAATCATCTGTTGCATATCCTGTAGGTGAATTCAACTGGATAGTTGAACCTACACAATATGGTCCGGTGTTAGTAGCCGTAGGCGCAGGCAAAGGACTAACAACAACTGTTGTTGTCGCAGTTGCGCTGCATGAATTGATATCAGTTACTGTAACTGTATAAACTCCGTCCATTGCCACCGTTGATGCTGGAATAGTTGGATTTTGAACATTGGTTACCGAATACGAAGATGGACCTGACCAATCATCTGTCGCAGATCCTCCAACTGAATTCAATTGGATTGTTGCTCCAACACAGTATGGACCAGTGTTCGTAGCCGATGCTGTTGGCAGTGTATTTACAAGAACTGTTGTTGTTGCAGTTGCGCTGCATCCACTTCCGTTAGTAACTGTTACAGTATAAACACCACTCATTGCAACTGTTGAAGAAGCTATAGTTGGGTTTTGAGTATCATTCTGTACATATCCACCTGGTCCAGTCCAATCATCAGTAACTGATCCCGTTGGTGAACTTAATTGAATAGTTGTACCTGCACAATATGCTCCAGTGTTGGATGCAGTTGGTGTTGGAAGAGGGTTAACAACAATATTCGTGGTTCCTGTTACCGTGCATCCAATAGCATCTGTTCCCGTAACTGTGTAAAGTGTTGTATTGGTAGGTACATCAGAAACCGCGGTTCCTGTAGCTGGTGTAGTAACAGGAGACCATACATACGTATTTGCTCCAGGAGCAACAGCTCTATATTCTAATATCACTTTATAATCTTCCACTTCACCATAGATAGGAATTCCACATGGATCAACAAGTCCCGTATAGGCCATTCTAACTCTCATCACAGTGGCTCCATAAGATGCTGCTACTGGAACTAAAACTGAAGAACTAAAAATTCCACCAGCACCAGAATAAGGTATCACATAAGTTTCACCCGCATCTCCAAAATCTCCATCCCGATTCCAATCGAACCAAACACTACACTGATCACCAGTATAATAGGCAGTTGTAGTTATGCTTATAGGATAAGAAGATCCAGGAACAACACTTGTTGAAATAGTAGTATTATTTGCATAACCTCCAGTACAGCCAGAAGTATTAGAAATAGTATTGAATGTAATTGCATTAACCGCTTCGTCGCAAGTAGTAGCGCCTGCTGCACAATAACCCACTGGTAAACTAGTTGGTCCTGTAAGAACAACACTATCAGTTAAAGCAAGATTTACCGTTGTCCCTGCGCAAATTGGAGAACCACTATTGGTAACAGCCATTGTATGCGGAGGAGCTAGAGTTACCGCCTGAGTGGCAGTATCAATACAACCATTTAAATCAGTACCAATAATTGTATAAGTAACTGGGGTAAAATTAGTTACTGTTCCGCTTACATTCACATTCGTTCCGGTAACGGCACTTAAGAAAGTTGACGGAGACCATGTATAAGCTGACGCTCCATTACCAGTTAAGGTATAAGTTGATCCTACACATACAGATGTTATTGCTGGGGTTGTACTTACTGAAACTGTAGGTCGAGTATTTACTGTAACAGAAGTTGATTGCATTGTAGTTGCAGAGCAAGCATCAGTAACAGTTGAAATAATAGTATGTGGACCAGAAGTTAAACCTGATAAGGTAACTGTAGCTGTTGGAGAAGTAAAGGGTGCTCCACCATCAACTGTCCAACTATATGTATAAGGTGCACCACCACCTGAAGGATTTGCGGTTGCAATAATATCCGCTCCCTGACAAACTGGTGAATTAGTAGTAATAGCTGAACTTGTTAGCGCAGTTCCAGAAGTAATGGTTGTTGAGGCTGTTGTTGAACATCCTCCATTCGAAACTGTAACAGTATAAGTAGTTGTAGATGTTATAGCATTAGCCATTGGATTGCTAATGGTTGTGCTACTAAGGAAAGTAGCAGGAGACCATGCATAAGTTACAGGAGTACCTGACGGTGACCAACGATATGCATCAGGAATAACAACCGGCCAAGTAACATTGTTACGACCAGCTACAGTATAAGCAGTTGTGCCAGAAGCATTTTGAATACCTTCTACAGCAGCATTAGTTCCAGATGAATTGGTCGTATGAACTTCAATTATATTAGTAGTTTCATAAATGATCATTTGGGTATTGATAGCCCCAACTGCATTGTAAAAATTACCATTTTTCCAATTGATTACAAATGCACGATTTGGTGCAACACCAAGAGTAAAATACTCGATAGTTCCAATAGTTCTAAAGTCAAGATCAGAATATGTTGCTCCTATTGATGGTCTTCCTGGTGTTAAAGATGGGAAAGCGATACCATAACTAGTAAATGTATTGGGTGCACCTGCTCCTAATACCATAAACCCATTTGTACTAACTGCAAATGACGTATAGCTGGTTCCAAAGAAAGAAAAAGCAAACGGTAAAGTTTGGTTTTGCCATACACCATCATCCAAATTACCAGCGGACAATGCTGTTACAGCAACACTAGCATTTGCCAATGTAGTTACACCTGCTCCAGGTGTTGTATTAGCTGAATAGGTAATATTACTTATTGTATAAGCAGTTGTAAGTCCTGCATCAACTTGTAATTGAGAATTTGCACCCGAACAAACTGAATTTGGAGTTGCACTTATTCCAGTTATACTAGGTATTTCAAAAACAGAAATTACTGCCGTTGCTGAATTTGTGCAACCAATTCCATCTGTTCCAGTAACTGTATATGTAGTGGTAGCTGTTGGTAAAGCACTTACATTAGTACCTGTAGCTGGTGTTAAACCTGCAACCGGAAGCCATGCATAAGAAACGGAAGTTCCAGAAGCAGTTAATGGTATTGCAGTTCCACCTGGCTGACAAATATTTCCTGAAGTTGGAGTTACACTAATACTAGGAGCTGGGTTAACAGTTACGGTAACCTCATTACTTAAACCGGTAAGAGGTCCTGCAGAACATGTTGTTTCTAAAACATAATAAAAAGTTCCTGCTGCCAATGGGCCAGTAGTATAAGAAGTAGTGGTAGCACCAGTACCTCCTGTTACGTTTGCATATGGACCGCCTGGGGTTGCTGAAACTTTCCATTGGTATGTAATGCCAAAACCCGCAGTTGCTCCAACTGAGGTAAGCAATTGAGTTTGATTTTCACAACGTGTATAGGTTGTTGGTGTAATTGTTCCACCACTAGCAGAAACACAAACAACAGGCGCACCATCAATCTCATCAGCACCTAAATCTGGAGCAGTTGCTCCACCATTTACCGATCCTGCTGGACCTGGTCTGTTTTGAGCATCAATGTCGGTTGGAACCATAGCAATGGTTTGTCCACCTGATTCAATAAATGTAGGTGTTACTCCCATATTTAAATGCAGATCATTTGCTGGATTAACGTATGTTACAGTAATACCAGAGTAACTCACGGCATCAGATGATGAAGCGGTTTGCCATCCTACAAAAGTTTGATTAACATTTGACCACCATCCAACATTTGCAGCATTTGCATTAAGCACATTATTATTAGAAGCATTCGCTGGCCAACCAGTAACGCTGCTAGTAAGTGCACCATAGTTATTCGCAATGGCAAAATGGAATCCTGTTCCACCAGTACGGGTATTGGTAACAATGTTATTTTTAACATCAAAAGGTGCTGTTCTGGCAGTGGCGGTAAAATCTGTTCTTGCGATACCAAAACTTGGCAAAGCACCTACCCCTACCGTTCCTGCTATATTAATTGTATTGTGATAAATTCTAACAGTTGGATCTGGTGCAGAACCATGGTTACCTACAATACCCAAGATGGCTGTATTGGTTGTTTGGCCTGTACCCAATGAAATCATATTATTGTATATATTAATAGCCGTTGTACCAGAACGAACTAAAACCCCCGCAATAACAGGAGGTGCAGTAACGGTAGTACCTGTTCCAGCATTAGACAAATCGTAAATAGTATTATTAGAAACTGTTGTATTGGTGGCAGCTGCACATGATATACCTAGTACAGAAAAATTACCTGTACCTGTATTGGTATTCGATATGTTACTAATTGTATTTTGATTAATAACCGTGTTTGTGCCACTAGCAACAAGAATACCTAATGCACCAACAGATCCGCTGGTATAACCAACCATTGTGCTTGCAGTGGTTAAATTTCGAATGATATTGCCCGAAACAATTGCATTTAAAGCATTACCAACTATTCCTCTAACTATAGCTGTGGTAGCTGTTCCATAAGCACTAAAATTTTGAATGGTATTACTTGAAATAACTAATGCTGTTGATAGAGTAGAAGGAGTATTAATACCAATCGCTAGTGTACCGGCTGTTGTTAGGCCTAGTGTACCACCTCTCATATTATTAGCAGTTGCATTACCAATGGTATTACCTGCGATAGTCATAGATAATGCACTTCCAGAAACATTCACTGCAGTTACAGATCCTGCAACTGCAGCAACTAATGCAGTAGATGTTAAACCGCCTATTATATTATTTTGAATAACAATGGTACCTGTAGAAGATGAATTTATACCTACTACGAGTGCTCCACTTGTAGAGGTTATACTGCCAAATAAATCTATACCAGCATTACCACCAATAATATTGGGAGTTACTGAACCAACATTTACATTACCTGAAGTAATATTTATACCGCAAAGAACTCCGTTTAAAGTAGTTGCCCCACTAGTTGTACTGATACCAATAGCTGAAATAGTATTACCCTGCACCGAAGATGCAATAAGGGTACCAACACCTAAATCGATAGCAATAAAACGCGTTGCAATTAAACCTTGCATTGTATATGCGCCAGTTCCACCCGAAGTAGCAAACCCTATTGTATTACCACTTATTGAGTGGTTATTACCCGAATTAACTTGTATTGCACGATGGGTATTGGCTGCTGTATAAGTCCGTGATGCTGCCTGATAAAATTTACAACCTTGGATAATCCAATCTGTATTTCCTGCATCAGCAAATATTCCGCGTGAAATAGCAGTTGCATTAAAGAAGTTTGGAATATTACATGTATTGAAACCTATACTGCTATTTTCCTGACCAAATGTTCCAGAAGAATAAACTCCATTTGTTGGAAAATTAGCTCCACTTGCACCTATTGTACAAGTATTAAATGCGATACTATCGTTACCGCCGCCTCCGGCAGAAGTTGAAATAAATATTGTTCCAGTTGTTACTGAAGTTCCTGCTCCTAAAATGGTAGAATTTTGAACAAATACCGAACGTGAATCATTAATGAAGCGTATGGTAGATGCTGCTGTATTATTGGTATTTTCAATAATCAGCGCATTACCTCCAACATTTAAACCATCAACAACAACTCTATCAGCACTGTTGAAATCTATTAACGGTCCAACAATATTTCCACTTATTGTTCTAGGTACACCTCCAACTGGCAAAATGCTTAAGCTTACCCATGCCCCCTGATTAAGTGTCGCTGTTACTGGTTCGGTAGTGTTAGCTACAACAGAAACGATGATACTAGCTCCAGCCTGTCCACCACTATTGATGGCTGTAAAAGCAGAACCTAAATCAAGATACGTTCCATTACCAACGATGGCACCAGAAACGTTTACATTTTGTGCATTAATATTTTGAAAATTTGACAGTAATGCTAAGCCCAGCAATATCAAACAAAAGAAAAACTTTTTCATTAATTTTTAGAATTAGTTTATTAATAAGGGGGTGAAGGTAAGTAAAAGAACCCTTCTCTTCAAGTAAATGGCTGATTATAACTTGTATAGCCATCATTCTTATTTGTATAAATAGCTGACTATCAATTAAAAAAAAATTAATTTGTTGATATTTATTTTATACAATCAAGGGGTGATGCTTTCTAGTAGACTCCAATAATTTATAAGCAATATTATTTTATGTATAACAAACATATGGAAATTAGTAATTTTTATTAGACTTAAATAAATGCTAATACATAAACGCCTATAAATTCTTTATTAAAATATCCATATATTTACTTCAGGTTAACAAACATGGGCAACAAATACCACATAACAGTTGAAACTACTATTGATTCTGATATTAATACGATTTGGGATAAAATGATTAATACCAGAGAATATGGTGACTGGAATTCGTTTATAAAAAAAATTACCATCGAGAAACAAATTCTATTGGAAGGAACAAAAATGAAATTTGAAGTACAGTTTAAAAATGGGAAAAAGACCACTTCTGATGAACAAGTAAAACTTTTTAAACCACCCCATAACAACCAAGGAACCATAGAGGCCGAATGGATCTATGATTTTACAGGATTTCTTCATAACATTGGCATGGTAAGGGCTTCAAGAACTCAAAAACTTACACAATTAGAAAATGGGTCGGTCCATTATTATACATGTGAAAAATTTAGTGGTTGGGGGAAAATATTTCTGCCCCTAAAAAATGTAAAAGCAGGATTTGATACTCATGCGGCAGACTTAAAAAAACATTGCGAAAAATTATGAAAGCAGCATCCGTTAGCGAAATAAAAAAAGATTTGACATCGCTTTCACAAAAAGAGGTGATTGACCTTTGCATGCGACTTGCTAAATATAAAAAGGAAAACAAGGAGCTCCTTACCTACTTATTATATGAATCGAATGATGAAGCCGGCTATATAGCTTCTATTAAGGAAGAAATTGATATTCAATTTAGCTTGGTAAATTACAAAAGCATGCATTTTGCTAAAAAGAGTTTTAGAAAAGCATTGCGTATTGCCAATAAATTCATTCGGTATTCCGGACAAAAAACAACAGAAATTGAAATTCTGATTTATTACTGTCAGCAATTAAAAAACGCCAAGATTTCTATTCATAAAAGTCAGCAAATGGTAAATCTATATGAACGCCAAGTGGATAAAATAAAAAAAGCGGTTGATACCTTGCATGAAGATTTGCAGTATGATTACCAGGAGGCAATAGAGAATCTGGCGTTGTAGTGCATTCGTGGCCCTGGATACCAACTCCAGTTAAGATCTAGAGATGTGTAGCTCAATCCAATCATTCATTACAATTCGTATATTGAAATATGAAAACTTTCTTCACCCTTGCATTTCTGATTGCTTTTACGTTTACATTAAAAGCACAAACTAATCGTGACTCTCTTCGTCTCCACAAAAAAGTATGGTTTGTAGAAACTTCCATAGTATGGCCAATATTCCCTGGAATCTATAAGGTAAATTTCGGAAGAGAAGTTTGGGCAAAAAAAACTTTTTCAGGTGAACTCGGAATTTCATTGAACATTCAACCCGAAAGAACTGATGCAGCCGGGGATCATTTTTCAGAAGAGTTCTTCACCTTGTTCTATCGCCAGTTTTTCTGGAAGGGCTTTCATATTCAGATAGACAATAACTTTGCATACGGAAGACTTAACAATTGGAAAAATACCGGAGTAAACTATGAATCGTTCGCCATTTTTCATGATTTTCTCGGGGCTTATCGCTTTGAATTACTCAAGAAACATAAAGTGAGCCTAACTATTACTCCACAAGCGGGGGGAGGTTTTACTTCTTATACAAATAACTCCTGGCCCAGAGCTGAACTTCCTTTCTGGGAAGTAAATTTATTGGTAGGAATGAGATTTTAAAATCCGGAGATATAATCTCCAGATAGCTTTCGTCTTAAGAATTGGAATCGAAGAAGAAAGCTGTCTGAAGTCTTTGACTTCGGACATAAAAAAAGCCCCGATAAATCGAGGCTTTTTTTTAATATTTTACTTAAGACTATTTAGCGTATTGTCCGCCGCCCATTCTCTTACGATCGTAGCCTTTTCCTAATCCTACAGGAGAACCTAAACGATCCATACAACAACGGAAACCAATCCAGTCAGTAGCTAAAGTTTCATCATAGAATCTGCGTGTTCCTGGTACTAACCAGTATGCAGGATCTTTCCATGAACCACCTTTTACTACACGAGCCTGATTGTTGATCAACGATACAACTCCGAACTCATACATGATATCATTTTTCTTATCTTCAGTATTATAAGTTTCCTGATTATAGTAGATAGATGAAGCGTAATCGCCATCATCATAATCTCTATAGTCTGATTTTTTATAATTTCTGCGATTCAAAGCATCATTCTCAGTTACAACAACTTCAATGATACGACCCAAACTATCTTTCTCAGCAACGTTTCCTTCGTCATCCAAAAGCTTCTTTTTGAAAACGTTTCCTCTGTGAGGACGGAACTCATCATTTTCTAAAGTATTTAAAGGACGATAAAGATCCATTGTCCACTCAGCTACGTTACCTGCCATACAGTATAAGCCGTAATCGTTAGGCCAGTAATTGAATACAGGAGCAGTAATGTCGGCCTGGTCATTTAAACGACCTGCAGCTCCCATCATATCACCACGACCTCTACGAAAGTTGGCAAGGAAATCTCCTTTCCAATCATCGTAAGGGTTACGAGCAATGTGACCATTCCAAGGATATAATCTTTTTTGTTTAATGATCTCACGATCAGTTTCAGGGTCTGTATTACCTATTAACGATAAAGCAGCGTATTCCCACTCAGCTTCTGTTGGAAGACGATACTTTGGTAGAAGAATTCCATCCTCTACTCTAACTCGGCGGTATCCACCACCTGGACCTAGGTTTTCTAACTGACTTTTCTCGTTGATCATACCTTCGTATTGACCTTCCAAATAAGCTTCAGTATTAAAGTTATCCTCAGCAACCTGATTAGGGTTTACATATAATATACCCTCACGAATAAGGATGGTCTCGTTTACACGGTCAGTTCTCCATGCACAATAGTCAGAAGCCTGCAACCAGTCAACACCTACTACAGGATAGTCCTGGTATGCAGGGTGACGGAAATAATACTCAACATAAGGTTCGTTGAAAGCAAGTTTTGATCTCCATACTAAGGTATCAGGTTTTGCTTTTTTTACCACCTCCGGATAATCTTCTCCGAAAACACGTGATAACCAATACAAATATTCACGATAGTCAAGATTGGTAACCTCGGTCTCATCCATATAGAATGAAGATACAGTTACACGACGAGGAATGTTGTCCCAGTCATAGTTTACCTCTTGCTCGGCACGGCCCATTGTAAAGGTACCTCCCTCTACAAGTACCAGTCCCGGCCCGGTTTCTTGTTCGATGTACGGAATTTTCTCGTAACCACCATTGTTTGGATCATTGTAGTTCCAACCGGTAGTACGACTTACCTCTTTGCTACAAGAAGCAAGGAGCATCGCTGCGGTGGCAGCTATTCCTACGTACTTTAGATTAGTTAAAGATTTCATGTTGTTTGGTGAATTATATTAGTGAATATAACGAAGCTTTGACATTTAATAGTATATCTCTACTTGATTAATAAATTAGAACGATGGACATTTAACAGTTCTGAATTTCTTACGAGGCTCACGGCAACCGAACTGGAAGCCTAATGAAATCTCATGAGAACCCGCTGTAGCATTGGTCAATCTTGAAATTGTAATATCATAAGAATACCCAATTTTAAAGATTCCTTTTTGAAACCCAACCAAAGCAATGAAAGAGTCATTACTACGATACCAGATACCTCCAACAAATGGCCCTTTACCTGCGTAGATACCTACGTTTAACTGGTAGAAAGACTGCTGTAGTTGAAACAAGATGTTTGGTGAAATAAATGCTTCACCTGCATATTTACGACCACGACCGATAGGAATCATTGCACCAGCATGAGCTGTAAACTTGAATGGAAGTTTCGAGTTTCCCAGAAATCCTTCGTTTGGCTCGGTAATGTGGTGAAAAGCAACTCCTCCGTAGAAGATATCGCTATAAATAACCGCACCAGCACCGGCATCAAACATTATTTTATCGGCATTGTCAAATGTTTCCTGAGTTGCATAAACAAATCCATAACGGTCGTCAATCTGATCTCCAAAGGTTAAGTTCCTGGTATTCAATGATCTTTGCATGAAACCGACTTCAGCTCCAATACGCAATGAAAGTTTACGTGATAATTTAAATTGATATGAATACATCAAAGCCAAATTATGGCTTGTAATTGTTGCCTGACCTGCCTCATCTCTCATAAAACGAATACCAACACCTCCTTGAATTGCGTCAATATGCATATCGAAAGAAGCAGCATAAGTACGGTAGTTTCCGGAAATTCCGGTCCATTGCAAACGAGTATTTAAAGCGATACGTGGACATCTTTTTGACCCTGCAAAGGCAGGATTTAAATAAAGTGGATTCGCATAAAACTGAGTGAACTGCGGATCCTGGGCATGCAATTTCAATCCCGCTGATGCTACAAGTACTGCTATTAAAGCGATGTAGAGTTTCTTCATATTTGCTAGACCGTTAGTTAACAACTTGAGTGTTGAAAACTTAATCTCAAAGTTAATATTATATTTTTTCATAAACAAGTGATAGCAGTGTTTTTTTTAGACGTAAATAACTCATTTTTGGTTGGTTTTATTACTTCAAAGCTTATTAACATTTTACCAATCCTATATATGACGCGGGTTTTAACATTTGGTTGCATTGAATTTTATGCCAATTTTAATTTTTGCGCTTTTGCGGTAGAACCTAACATAAACCAGATTTTTGTCAAACCAAAATGATAGCTATCGCCCAGGTTTATAAAAATCTGGATAAAGCCACCCAAATACTCATTATGAAAGGGCTACAGCTAATTTATTGTTCTGCGTAGTTGAGTTATTTAAACGCATCGGTTTATAAAATATTGCTGTTTATTAATTGCGGCAACTAAACCAGCTATTTCATAAACGTAACCACCTGCGATATGGAAGACTCGGCCCTTTTAAATTGAACATAAAATAAAATGCTCACTATTGAATACCTATTATAAAAAAATTACCTTTTTTAGGCAATTTAATACCACCCACCCGAACCCTCTCCCCATCAAAAACATTACCTTTGCACAACCGAACCACCGCAGGTGGTGAGTAACTTTTGAAAATTATTATACGAATAAAATTATTCCAATAAGATGAGTGAATTTAAACTCGATAGTATTGAAGATGCTATTGAAGACATAAGAAACGGAAAAATCATTATAGTTGTTGATGATGAGGATAGAGAAAATGAAGGTGATTTTATTGCAGCTGCACGCTGTGTAACTCCAGAGATAGTCAACTTTATGGCGACTCACGGAAGGGGATTAATTTGCACTCCACTTGTTGAAGATAGATGTGATGAATTAGGTTTGAACCTAATGGTAAAAGACAATTCCGATTTACATCAAACTCCTTTTACAGTTTCAATAGATTTAATTGGACATGGTGTTACAACCGGAATTTCTGCATCTGACAGAGCAAAAACTATTCAGGCATTAGTAAATAAAGAAACAAAACAAGACGAATTAGGAAAGCCCGGACATATATTTCCGCTGCGAGCTCGCAGAGGTGGTGTTCTTCGCAGAACAGGACATACCGAAGCCGCAATCGACCTTGCAAGAATGGCTGGTTTCGAACCGGCAGGTGTTCTGGTTGAAATCATGAACGAAGACGGAACCATGGCTCGTTTACCCGAATTATTTGAGGTAGCAAAAAAACATAATTTAAAAATCATCAGCATTGCAGATTTGGTTGAATACCGATTAAAAACAGAAACTCTTATTGTAAAAGAAGCGGAAGTAAAATTACCAACTGCGTTTGGGGATTTTAGACTTGCTGCTTTTAAACAATTAACCACTGATCAGGTTCATATTGCTTTGATAAAAGGTGATTGGAAAGAAGGAGATCCTGTGATGGTTCGTGTGCATAGCTCTTGCATGACGGGCGATATTTTCGGCTCGTTCCGCTGCGATTGTGGTTCTCAGTTACATGCCGCTATGCAGGCGATTGAAAAAGAAGGAAGCGGAATTATTGTTTACATGAACCAGGAAGGAAGAGGAATTGGTTTGATTAATAAATTAAAAGCCTACGAATTGCAAGAAAACGGTATGGATACCGTGCAAGCAAATCTTGCTTTAGGTTTTCAAATGGACGAAAGAGATTATGGCGTAGGTGCACAAATCTTGCGTTATTTGGGTGTAACAAAAATTAGATTGCTTACCAATAATCCTAAGAAAAGAATAGCACTTGGAGGATATGGTTTAGAGATTGTTGAGAATGTTGCATTGGAAGTTGAAAGCAACGAACATAATGAGTTCTACTTAAAAACCAAGAGAGATAAAATGGGTCACATTTTATTACATCTAGGACACTAAAATCAATTTATTTTTTCGTTAGTGAAGACTTGCTGGAGGTGGTAGCTTTACTACTTTCCCTTTTTTCTTTTTGGCTGTCATGATACTTACATTCAGTTCAAAACCGATCAACAAAGAAACAATATTCAACCAAATCCAAACCAATAATAATGGGAACGTCCCTAGTATTCCGTAAATCTTGTTATAGTTACTAAAGTTGTTAATGTAAATAGTAAAAAGGTAGGTAAAAAGAATAGCACATAAGGTAGATGCAATTGAACCCGGTGAAAAAAACGTATGTCGTAAATTACGGGTTGGTGCAAAGTAAAACAAGGCAGCTATTACTAAATAAATAAGGAAGAAAATAACAAGCCACTTCGACGAAAGCAAAATATGATATACTGATTCGGAAATCTGATCCGAATTGCGAAGATCACTGAGATATTTATTGGTGATAATAATAAAACAGATCATGGCAATAAGAATTAAAAATCCGAAAAAGGTTAGACCAGCTGCGTATAATCTTTGCTTTAAGGGTTTTCTATCTTCGTCCATTAACGCTGAATCATTAAATGCCCTCATTATTCCATTCATTCCTCCAGTTGAGAAAAGCATTGTAACCAAAAACCCTAAAGACAAAAGCCCCGTATTCGTCTTTTTTACCACATCAATAACTGTTTGCTCTACTAATGGAAAAATTTTATCCGGAATGATTCCTTCCAGACTAATTAATAAATTGGATTGTAAGTTTGGAATCGGTAGAATTGGAATCAAAGTCATTAAAAAGATAAGTCCGGGGAAAAGCGCCAGAAAAAATTTATATGAAGCAGAATATGCTCTTTCAAGTAAAGCTCCATCGCTTAAAGCAATGGCATAAAAATCGTACACCTCACCAATACTTAGTCCTTTAAATCCAGGAGGAAACCATTTATGGGCAGTGTCGTCCAGTTGCTTTAGAATTGGCAGATTTTTTATGAATTTACCTAGCTTACTCAATTTATTGTTTACTAATTTTTGCTTTTAAACTTAAATCCAAACTCTTTATCTGATGTGTAAGAGCTCCAATAGAAATGTAGTCCACACCTGTTTCAGCATATTCAATTAAATTGCTCTGATCAATTCCTCCTGATGCTTCAACTTTATACGTCTTATTAATAAGCTCGAGTGCTTTTCTAATGTCTGTTGGTGTAAAATTATCAAGCATGATCACATCAATCCCACCTACCTCCAAAGTTTCATTTAACTCTCTGAAATTTCTTACTTCAACTTCAATCTTTAATTGTTTGTTATTCTCAATAATATATTTCTTCGCTTTTGTGATAGCCATTTTCACACCACCTGCATAATCAATATGATTGTCTTTAAGCATGATCATATCATATAATCCAAAACGATGATTTTTACCACCGCCTATTTTTACCGCTTCTTTTTCAAAAAATCTGAACAAAGGGGTGGTTTTTCTGGTATCTAATAACGTAACATTTGTATGCTTTACTTTTTCAACTAACTCCGCGGTTTTTGTAGCAATCCCACTCATTCTTTGCATAATATTCAACACCAGTCTTTCGGTGGTTAGTATAGAACGGGCCGAGCCATTTACCTCAAAGGCAATATCTCCTATTTTGATTCTCGCTCCATCCTTCATGTAACTCTTTACGGAAAGATTAGGATCGTAAAAAGAAAATATTTGAATTGCAATCTCAACTCCGGCTAGAATTCCATTTTCTTTAACAAGCAGTTTGGCATTTCCTAAGGCAGTTGGTTCAATAGCAGATAATGTTGAATGATCTCCATCACCTACGTCTTCAGACAACGCCAATCTTATGAATTCCTTTAAATCGATGAAACGAAGGTAGAACTAATCAAGTAAAAAATGAGAATTATTCATCCAATTCAAACCTCAATGTCTGAATCAGCTCGTTGCTATTGAGATTCTTGAAATAGATATAAACCCTAAAGTCTCCAGAAGAAGTGGTAAGCGTCCCAATGATATATTTAGAACCTTCCCCACTGGTACCATTGTGATTAACCGTAAAAGCGGAAGGTTTATTCTCGCTAAAGAAGTTTTTTACAACTTGCTCTGCTTGAGACTTAGAATAGGTGGCTTGCTTTTGAACAACAGTAAGATCAATAGTAGTATGAAAATATGCTGACAATGCCGGAGCATCACCATTTTTAAGCGCATTGCTAATAACATCCACAGCCGTTTGACTCGATGCAAACGAGATACATGCAAAAACAGTCAATAAAACAAACACTACCTTTTTCATCAATCGGGAAAAATTACTTACAATTATACCAAAAACTAAGCCAAAGTTAATGAATTTTAAGAAATAAAACACTATGGTAATTAAACTTTTATGTGTTGGCAAAACTCATTCCAACTACATTTCAGAAGGATTTGAAGAATATGTAAAAAGGGTGAATAAGTATTCGAAGTTCGGGATCTCTATCATACCCGACATCAAGAATAGCGCTTCTCTGAACGCCGAACAAAGAAAATACGAAGAGGGTAAACTCATTCTTCAACAAATCCAGCCTACCGACTGGATAGTATTACTTGACGAAAAAGGCAAGGATTACACCTCCGAAGAATTTGCAGTTCAATGGCAGAGTTGGTTTAACAGAGGGTCGAAGCAAATTACATGTATTGTTGGGGGACCTTACGGTTTTAGCAAGGATGTTTATGAACGATCAAATGCCAAAATTGCTTTATCAAAAATGACCTTTTCTCACGAGATGGTAAGGTTGTTTTTTGCTGAGCAATTATACCGTTCGTTTACCATCATAAAAAATGAGGCCTATCATCATAGATAGAGCTCATCCAAATATTTATAACAAAAGAATAATTTAGTTTAATTCTCTTTTTACCATTGCACCCGTAGCATCAAAAAATACCACAAGTTTAGATTTGTTGCCATTGTTATTCGTCTCGAATTCAGCCCCTTCAGCTACATTAGCAAGCCCTTCCACTTTGAAACCTCTAACATAAGTATACTGGCTTCCTTCTACCAAAAAACGGTCTTTAATGCTTGTTTGAACTGTAGTTGACAATTCGCTCATTTGCACGTCTGTTTCAGTTCTTACCAAAATTCCTGTCTCATCCTTCGCATATACAGATGTGATTTTTTTGTCACCGTTATCCCATTTTGCAACATAATTTTGATTAGTAGTACTCCAAACGGCCTTTACATCTTTATTTTTAGATAAAAAAGCGCTTTGAACCCCTGAAGGGATTGTAACTGACTGAGCCATTAAAACAGAGAACCCAAGTACAGCAAGTAATGTCGAAAATAATTTTTTCATATGGAATATTTAATTTGTAGTAAATTTAATCATTAGATTATTAATTCCCAAAAAAGGTTGCAATTATAATGCCAAGAGGAACTGGACAACATCCACGCCATCAGGATAATCAGATAGTTTCGGTTGTTGCGCCTCACCTGGAAGTATTGTTTCAATCCCTTTTATTGATTTTGAGGAAGCGATACACTGAATTGAGTCACGATTAACTTCCACAAAAACTACAACATCCTTTACATCAGAGTATTCCATATAGTGAATTACCGAAATAGGGCTTGTTAAAGTCTCATTTTTCAAAACCGACAAATAGCCAGTATCAAAAAATGGTTGCTGATTAACCAGATAAAAAGATCGATAGTAATCGTAGTTGTTATTGTACTTATGATGATCCGTTGGCACAGGTTGATTACCCCACTTATCGAAAAGTGCAGGGAAATTATATCCTTGGGGAACCCACAACATGGAAACATTTCTGCATCCCATTCCATAATATTGGAAAATGTCTTGATGCAGATCCAAAATATCTTTGTCAGTTTCGGAGCCGTTAAGAACGGCCAACGAATGTCTGTTTTTTCTAATGATATGTGGATACTTTTCGAAGTAAAATGAAAAATAACGAGAGGTGTTGTTGCCTCCAGTGGCAATTACAGCATCAAAATCCTCAAGTCTTCCCTCATTAAAGGCTATAGTATCCTTCCAACCCTCATTGATTTCAATAAGTTTATTGGCAATGAACGGCAAAAGAACTTTATCTTGTGATGATTGTTTACCAATAAAGTGATGCCCCGTTACCAATACACATAAAAAGTCGTGAAAGTTAACCAAGGGGATATTTCCAGCCATAATTACGGCAACCTTATTCACCTTTCCTGGATCTGATAAATAATAAAGCTTTATCCACTCGTTTAATTTTTCGGGGGTTAACCAGCCTGCAATTGCTTCCAGACTTTGCGAAACTGCCTTCTTTGTAAACCAGCCATTTTCTAGGCCAGCACTGTTAATAATGGGTTCAAGATCATTTTTCTTGCCGGCGGATATATCAGCCAGACTGGCTCTTAGCCAGTCTCCCAAGGCTGAAAAACTCTCTATTCTATCACTTATGTTGAGCATAGTTCTTTTTTGATTAATTTTGCAAAAATATTTATTAGCTGATACAATGTCGATTAAGATTACAGATGAGTGCATAAATTGTGGGGCCTGTGAACCGGAATGTCCAAACAATGCCATTTATGAAGGTGGTATTGAGTGGAAATTATCTGATGGGACCTCTCTTTCAGGAAGTTATCAACTAATGGATGGATCTGACATCAATGCAGAAGCTAACCAGGGTCCGGTTTCGGCCGATCTTTACTACATCGTGGCCGATAAATGCACCGAATGCGTAGGTTTTCATGATGAGCCACAATGTGCTGCCGTTTGCCCTGTAGATTGTTGTGTAGATGACGAGAATCACAGAGAAAGCAAAGATGATCTTTTAGCTAAAAAAGGAAAACTTCACTTGTAGGATAAAACAATTCGGGACTTAACCCGTTTGTATAGTAACTCTTACCACAACAATATGCGAAAGTTGATCTTAAGCATTATCGGTTCAATAGTTCTACTTTCCGGAGGATATAGTCAATCCACCATAGATTCTCTTACTACTTGGTCTTCAAAATTTCTTGAGGTTAAATTGAAAGATGATTTCAAACTTGATCTTAATGAAAAATTTATTGAAGCTTTTACAGAAGATCTAAGCATAAAAGGTTCGATGGAGAACGACTACACCAAACTTAAATCTGTTTCGGTGCAAACTGCCAAGGATAAAAGTTTTAGAATATTTACTTGGTTTGTTGTTACAAAAAATGGTTATCAAACTTTTGGTCTGGTTCAAAGCGCTACAAGCAAATCCAAAACACCAATTGTAACAAGATTAAATGATAAAGGGGAAGATCTTCGATCAGCTCAATTTAAAACATTGAATGGCAAAACATGGTTTGGTGCTTTGTATTATGACATGGTTCCTTTTAAAATTAAAGGCAAAAAATACTACTTGCTTCTCGGCTTCAATCCGGGGAATGGTTTATCACATAAAAAAATAATTGATATTGTTCAGATCATGGCAAATGGTCAGCCAAGATTTGGGGCCGCAATTTTCGAAAAAGATAAAAAAATGGCCCATCGAATAATACTCGAGTACGATGCAAGAGCTAAAGTATCTTTAAGATACTATGAAGAAACCAAAACTGTAATTTTCGATCATCTTGCGCCTTCTCGTCCTGAATTTATCGATCAATATCAATATTACGTTCCCGATTTAAGCTATGATGCTTTTGAATTTGGCAAAGACGAATGGAATTACAAAGCAGATGTTGATGCACGTAACCAAGATGAAAATTTGGGAAATCAGGGAGATCGTTTGGTAATTGATGGTGTAAACGATCAACAAACTCTTGAAAATAAAATGTCGGGTGGCGGTTCTGATGACAAAGACAAATAGTCTTTTAGAAAATCATTTTCTCCGAACACACAATTCCAAATTCTGCCAACTCCTTTAATACCGGTTGATAAATTTCTTTTGTATTTGGTATATGTACCCCAGGAGTGAAAATTTTTCCGTTTAAAATATTTTTTACCCCAATTGCTAAAGGAATCCCAACAGTTTTAGCCATGGCAGTATGTGTATCATCATCTCCCTTTACAGCTAACGTTGCATGTAACTCATGCGGTGTGCCATGTTCAACATAATTGATCTTATGCCACATTACGATCATATCTTTTTCGCCATCTTCCAATGTCCACTTTTTTTCAAGTATATGCTGGAGAATTTGAGCGGGTGTAGATGGTTTTGCTAAACCAACAGGTTCATCCTTGAACATATCCACCCAAGTAATTTTTCTTATCTCATCCGAATCATGATCTAACCTCATCAACATTGCCAATTTTGTTTCAACAGAATCAGAAGGATGATAAAATAAAAACGAATTGATAAATTCCCTATGTGTAAGTTGATCCGTATTGTCCATTGCATAAGTATCGTCGGTTGCACCCAGCTGTACAAAAACATCCCAAGCCTTGCTAAATCCAACACGACGAAGTGTACCTCGATAAATTGTTTGCACTCCTTCCAAATTATAAAGTTCAATATACTTTAATGAATCGCGGTTTGCATATCCTTCATACTCTCCGTAACCATCAACATCTATCACTTCAGTTCTGCGAAAAACTTTATGATATGGAATGTATTTGAATTTACCCCCCTGCATAAATTTTACTGCTCCCCCACTGGCTGCCATTACAACGTTTCTTGGATTCCATGTAAATTTATATTTCCATGGATTGTTTTCGCTTTCAGGAGCCATTAATCCTCCCGTAAACGATTCAAAACCTGTAATTACACATCCACGATTACGAAGCTTATCTAACATCTCCATCGCCGTCATGTGATCTACTCCCGGATCCAAACCAATTTCGTTGAGCATAATGATTCCTGCTTTTTTTGCATCCTCATGCAACGCCTGCATTTCATCAGAAACGTAAGAAGCCGTTGCCATGTTCTTTTTATGCTTTAAACAAAAACGAGCCACATCCATGTGCATAAACGCAGGTAGCATGGAAATAATCATGTCATGCTGAATAATTAATGTTTCCAACTCCTCAAGATTGGAAACATCCAATTTAACAGCCTTCCCATTAGGACGACCATTCAATTTTTCGGTGGTCAATTCAACATTCATGTCGGCAACAGTAACCTTCCACTTTTCCTTGTCGGAATTGTTCAATAAATAATCAATAAGTGTGGTGGCTGATTTGCCCGCCCCAATAAGAAGAATGGTTGACATAGATGTAATTTTGAAATACAAATGTATGGTTTTATTTAGGAATAAGAATGGCTTTAAGGGTTCCCGCTGATGACGCAAAATGTTACTCTCTGCAATCCCTAAGTCGCTTTTTTGATTTACACAGATGTGCAGCGAGCTGTACCAGATATATTGTTATTTGGGTTTTGGAATTTGTTATTTGTAATATTGCTTTCAAATTGCTTGATATATGTCTAAAAAGATCATTCTCCTTTCAGCATTTCTTCTAGTTATAGCTGTTATTCTTGGGGCTATGGGCGCCCATGCATTAAAGGCCCGTTTATCACCCGAAAGTTTGGATAGTTTTAAAACAGGCGTTACCTATCAGTTTTACCATTGTTTTGCACTTATACTTATTGCCATATTAATGGAGGTCTTTAAAAAACCTGGATTAAAATATTCAGCTCTCATGTTCACTATTGGTATCCTGTTTTTTTCCGGAAGCATTTATGTTTTATCTACTTCTTCACTATCAGGAATAAATGCAAAATTCCTTGGGCCCATAACACCCATTGGTGGGCTATTTTTTATTGCCGGATGGATTATTACTTTTATTCAATTCCTAAAAAAATCCTGATGCACAATAAGTACAACGATTTCATAACACAGTCAAAAAAAATTTCTACACTTTATTCCGCCACTGGTGTTTTGGGCTGGGATCAGGAAGTATACATGCCGGTAAACGGAGCAGCCTTAAGAGCAGATCAATTATCAGTTCTCTCAGGAATGGCACATGAGCTGCGTACCAATCAAAAATATATTGATACGATTCAATCATTGTTGGACGATAAAACTTTAAACGCTGCTGAAAGATGCAATGTTCACGAAACATGGAAGGGGATTGACAGAAGCAGAAAATTCTCCAAGGAGTTTGTAGAAAATTTATCAAAAGTAATTTCAGAAAGCTTTGCTGCATGGCATAAAGCAAAAACAGAAAACAAATTTGAAATTTTTGCGCCGCATCTTGAAAAATTGGTTGCCATTAAAAAAGAAGAAGCAAAAATTGTTGGTTATAAAGATCATCCTTACGATGCATTAATAGATGAATATGAACCTGGTGCAAAAGTTGCTGATTTAGATATTCTATTCAAAGATGTAAAAGAGCAACTGGTTGATTTTACCAAAAAAATATTTGCAAAAGCCAAACCTGATGATTCTTTTTTCAATAGAGAGTTTCCGCATGAAGCACAACGAGATTTTTGTAAGCAGCTGGTAACCGAAATGGGTTATGATTTCAATAGCGGAAGAATGGATTTGGCACCACATCCTTTTTGCATTGGGTTTTATCCGCATGATACCAGAATTACCTATAGATATAAAACCAATGACCTGAGTGAAATTATCTGGAGCGTTACACACGAAGGTGGCCATGCTTTATATGAGCAGGGAATGAATATTGAACAAACAGGATTACCTGCAGGAAGTGCAGTTTCATTGGCAATACATGAATCGCAAAGCAGACTTTGGGAAAACAATGTTACCAGAAGCAAAGGTTATTGGGAACATTATATGCCGGTACTTCAAAAGTATTTCCCCGGGAAATTAGATGATGTAAAAGCAGGAGATTTTTATAAAGCATGCAATAAAGTTGAGCCTTCGTTGATAAGAACGAATGCCGATGAATTAACTTATCATTTTCATGTAATGATTCGTTATGGAATTGAAAAACAATTGATGGATGGAAGCTTATCGGTAAATGATCTTCCAAAAGTGTGGAACGAATCATACAAAAACTATTTGGATGTTGATGTTCCTTCGGATGCCTTTGGATGCTTACAGGATGTGCATTGGGCTCATGGAAGTATAGGCTATTTTCCCACCTATTCGTTAGGCAGTTTCTACGCCGCTCAATTTTTTGATGCAGCAAAACGTGATATCCCTACTTTGAAGGAAGATATTGGGAACGGGAAATTATTAGGCTTAAGAGAATGGCTAAAAGAAAACATTCACCAACATGGCATGATTTTTTCAGCTGATGAGTTATGCAAAATGGTAACAGGAGAATCGTTAAACTTTTCTCATTTTATGAATTACGCAAAAGAAAAATATGGAGAAATTTATTCGTTATAGTTTTTGTATTACAACTTTCATTGTTTTAATGGTAAGTTGCAAAACCACACAAAAAGTAGTTGGCCCAAATGCCGATCAAAACTTTAATGTATCATTCTATAGCGTAGGAACTGGCATTGACAAACCCTCCCAAAATTTTCTTGATAATCTCATTATGAAGTATACCAAGGATGGAGCATCTTTACCACACTTGAAAACATCATCAGGGAGAGAAGGCGAAGTTGACTATTGTTTTAGATTACAGGATTGGGATCCTGAAGTATTCAAAAAATTCTTCGATGAATTAAATGCAGGGTTAAAGGATAAGCAAGTTCACATTACCAAAAATGTGGAATGTAATATGAGTACGTTTTAGTGGTCCTGTCCCAATAGCTATCGGGAGTAGCAGCATCCTTTTTTGTGCATGTGTTTGTCAAAATCCGTCAACCTGCCTCAGGTCTTCCGACTTCGAGGAAAATGACCAAAGCTTCCATTATTCAGAACGTAAGGTTTATTCAAATCTTCGTCATCCCACACGAACGTGTGGAAACTGGTTGGGATTGACGGGTCTTCTCAGGTACAAAAAAGATACAGCGGAACACAGGTAACAGCCGTTCAAATGAAGTTCTAAAAAATCAAAAAAAATAGCTAAACAATTAACAGTCAGCAATTAACGCATACCTCCTACTCGCAAAAGTTATTAACGCATTATCCACTACCCTTGTAAATACTGGTGAAAGGGCTACCTTTGCACCTTATTTTTAAACAAAAAATATGGCTGAAATTGGCAAGAAAAACCTAGCTGCTAAGTTGGAAGATTTGGGAATCAAGGCATTAAACTCTTACTGGAACTTATCTTCAGAAGAACTTACTACAAAAACAGTTGAATTGGGCCAGGGAACCATTACAGACATGGGTGCACTTGCTGTAAACACAGGAAAATATACTGGTCGTTCGCCAAAGGATAAATTTACAGTTAAAGATAGTATTACAGAAAGTACAGTTGATTGGGGAGATATCAATCTTGCTCTTTCACCTAAAAATTTCGATAAACTTTATAATGATATTATTAAACATTATGAAGGAAAAGATCTTTGGGTTCGTGATGCCTATGCATGTGCTGATCCAAAACATCGTTTAAATATTCGTGTGGTAAACGAAACACCCTGGGCAAATCTATTTTGTAACGATCTTTTCTTACGTCCATCACAAACAGAAATAGAAACTCAAAATACCGACTGGACCATTTTACAAGCTCCAACATTTCTTGGCAATCCTGCCGAGCATGGAACACGGCAGGAAAACTTTACCGTAGTTAACTTTACTAAAAAAGTAATTTTAATTGGAGGTTCAGCTTACACGGGTGAAATGAAAAAAGGAATTTTTGGTGTATTGAATTTCATTCTTCCACACAATGAAAAAGTATTAAGTATGCATTGCTCTGCCAATGAAGGTGTAAAAGGTGATGTTGCTTTATTTTTTGGTTTAAGTGGAACAGGAAAAACAACTTTATCTGCTGATCCAAACAGGAAATTAATTGGTGACGATGAACATGGTTGGGACAATGGTTCAGTATTTAATTTCGAAGGTGGTTGTTATGCAAAATGTATAGACCTTACTTCTGAAAAAGAACCTGAAATTTATGCAGCTATTAAACCAGGTGCATTGGTAGAAAATACCAAATATTATGCAGGCACCAATAAAGTAAATTTTGAAGATTGCAGCGTAACCGAAAATACCCGTGTTGCATATCCAATTAATCATATCAAAAATTCAAAGGAACCATCGATAGGTGGTGATCCTCAAAATATTTTCTTTCTTACTTGCGATGCTTATGGAATTTTGCCGCCAATTTCTAAATTGAATAAAGGACAAGCCATGTACCATTTCATTAGCGGCTATACTGCTAAAGTTGCTGGTACCGAAGTTGGAGTCACTGAACCGCAAGCAACTTTCTCTGCTTGTTTTGGGCGTGCATTTTTACCCTTGCATCCAACAAAATATGCTGAGTTGTTAGGTAAAAAATTGGATGAGCAAAAAAATGTAAATGTTTGGCTTATCAATACGGGTTGGAGTGGCGGACCATACGGTGTAGGAAGCAGAACAAAATTATCATATACCCGTGCAATGATTACAGCTGCCATGAATGGAGAATTAGATAATGTAGAATATCAAGAAAATATTGTCTTTGGTTTTGCAATGCCTAAGTCTTGCCCTGGTGTACCCCACGAATTATTAATCCCTAGAAATGCATGGGCCGATAGAGAATTATTTGATCAAAAAGCACGTGAGTTAGGAGAAATGTTCGTGAACAATTTTAAAAAATATGCCGACAAGGCGAATGAAGAGATTTTAGCTGCTGCTCCAAAGGTGGAAGTTAATGCCTAAGGCATCACTAACAAGCTCAATATCTGACAATTTATATTTAAAAAGCCTTTCATTTATTTCTGAAGGGCTTTTTTTATGGCGGCTTTACCAGTGTTTCGCTATATCTTTTTTGTTTGTCCATTGGCTTTTCGACTACAATTCTGCAAAGACGGATAATTATCCGTCTCTACGAACATACCAAATTTAACTTTAATGCAAACAAAAAAGGATGTCACTTCACCCCGGGCCGCATTACCCACTGTCTCGGGCCGCTCTTGTGCTGATTGAACCATCAGGAAGGTGCTGATATATCACATCAGTACTGTATTTTCCCCAATGAAAAAAGCAACGATTAGCTAACAAAATGCATCTATAAGAGAAGCAAATCCACCATTTACCATATATTTGTTACATGACTGAATTAAACCGAATCAAGGATGTTATTGAAAGTATGAGAACCGAGCTCAGCAAAAGGTATCATATTAATCGCATTGGTTTATTCGGACCTGTACTTACTGAAGAGTTTCTAATAGAAGATGATGATATCGATATCATCGTTGATTTCAAAAAACCAATTGGTGATCGTGTAATGGATCTTACCGAATTGTTGGAATCAAGGTTAAAAGGCAATGTTTGTTTAATCGTAAAAGGAGGAATTGATAAAGCCTATTTAAAAGAGATTAAAAAGGGGATACAGTACGTGTAAATTTAAAAGATACTCTACATACGCCCCATTTACCGGGAAAATACGTATTGCTTTTGTCAAATATTTGTATTTATATTATGGTGCGGATTTATATAAGGTAAATGCGGTATAATCATTTTAATCAACCTATATACAAACCAATCAGCTTCTGCAAGTTCGAAAGAACTCATTTAATAAATAAAAAAAGCCCCGTATTGTAAGACGAGGCGGCTTAAATGTTTTCACCGTTGGATGATGCTTATATTGTTGTTGTATCTAGAACGAATTTAAAAAAAATCGAAAGCAAATCACAACTATTGTTCAATGTTTATAAATTGTGAAAGAGTTGTAACAGAACGAAAATAAGAAATAATTTGAAAGCAAATCACAACCGTTTTTAATATAAGACCGCCCTTGGCGGATTTTCCATTTCTAAACCGTTTATGAAAAAAATAATTTATTTTATTTCCTTACCTCCCCCCATTAAATTTTAGTCTCATGCTTAGCGATCCAAGCAGGATTTACGTTCCCTTCATGTCTATCATGCGCATTCAAATAAGCCGGTATAACATCTTCATCATAATCGAATCCTTCTCTGTCATTATTACTAGGTTCTTTGATGATATTCTCTGTTTTATTTTCGATGGGTTTCAAATGGCTCCTCTCCCAATCGGGGTTTACATTTCCCATATAAACATCATCGGCGGTTAAAAATTTAGGGACACCGTCTTTATCAAATTCGTAACCTGTTACTTCAGCTGCCGCAATCACTTTGGTGTTTTTAGAGTCATTACCATTGTTGGAAGCCTCTCTTTGTACAATTGTAATCTCCTCTTGTTGTTTTTTGTATTCGTCATATCCCTCAGGTTTTACAGGCTCGCCATACAAATGTCTGGCGTGAGCATCACCTCCTGCTTCCAAAAATATTTCAAGGTGCTCTTCGTATTCCAAAAATTATTTTTTCATACTGCTACGATTAAAGTTTATCCAATTTAAAATATCCAAGATTCATTTCGTCTTCGATGCCTCCATTTTCAAATATTTTAAATTGATACTTCGTTTTCAATTCCGAGGATAAAATGTCTTTGATCTCCAAGATTTCATCAACATCCACTCCATATTTATCATCAATGTGAGATTCTGCTCCTTTGAATCCTACATGCTTATAAAAAGCCTTTTGTTTCGAGTGCTGAATAGCCTCTGATTTATTACTTGAAACAATCAGCATTTTATAATGGAATTCATCAAACTCTCCGGGTTTATACCCTCCAAGGTTAATAAAGAATAATTGAGGTTGATTTAAATCACGTTGAGTTTTCTCAATCACTTCTATTTTATAATTTCCCACCTGTGAAACTTTTCTCCATGCATCTACATGAATGATTCCTTTTGCCTCGGGCCAGAAATTTTTAATGACCGGAATTAAATCCTTCATAGAATTTCCAATTCCGAAGAATATATCGTGCTGTTCCGTAAGTCTTCCCGCCGGACGACAACCTAACAACATCATATAAAGAAACGGTCCCATTATTTAAGTGCTTTGGTCATTTCTTCCACATTCTTTTTCGAATTGCCTATATAAATCTTCTTGTTGAATATAAGCACCGGTCTTTTTAAAAAGGTATATTCCTCCAAAATATATTTTCGATAATCCTTTTCAGTTAACTTTTTCTCATTCAATCCTAGGGTCCTATATTTTAATGCAACCCTACTAAATAAAGATTCAGCATTTCCTGCCAGACCAATCATTTCGTCAATTTCTTTCTCAGTAATTGGGTTACCCTTAATTTCCCGCATTTCAACTCCTACCTTTTCAATATTTATATCTTTCATAATACGGGCACAGGTAGAACACGTAACCAAATAATAGAATTTATTACTCATAAAAAATTATTTTTATATGTAGTTAGTGAGTTAACCGCCTACAGCGGTTAGATTCATAAACAAAATTTGATTGCTAAGATAAGTTTTACCTGTTTTAAAACCCAACAGAAATTACTTTAAATAGAAATCCCCCTGTAATCGTCAGAAAACAGGGGAATTCTATATATGTCTACACTGACATAAAATTCATTAAGAGGGTTTTTTCTATAAAACTTTTATTGCAAGAAATATAATTAATCCAGTTACGGCAGCTCCCAGGATAAAACCCTGAACCAATCTAATTACCATATACTTTTCTAAATTTCTCTCAATAAATGAAAGAATAGCTGCCTTCAACGGTCTTACTTTTGTCGGAATCAATACGTTTACTGTTTTCCTTCAACAAAGGTGATACAGCCTCACTGAACTTCAGTTATATAATTATGAAATATCTTACATAAAATTAAGTATTAGGGGGTTTTTAGAATAAATAAAATTTAAAACCGCTATCTTTAACGTATTGAGAACAACTAGATTCATATTTTCATGTCTTCTGATGTTATTGTTTGGCTTAGGCTGCGGCAAGAATTACAAACATTCCGGGGTTCCTATATATATAGAGGTAGAAGAAATGGATCCACAACTTATAAAATGTTTCTCGGATAAACTATATGGCAAATGGGCCAGTTCGGATGATTTGAAGCCTCATGATAAAAATGAGAAGTATTTAGGTAAAGACCCATTGGATAAGCATATATTTAAAAGTTATGATGATTTCGATGTTTCCCGAGATACAGCTGGAGCCGAAAAAATTATGGTAAGGGTTTATGGAGATGGTACCGGTGATACAGCCACCACATTTTTTCAAATCCGCAGACTTGAGCTGGAACCTGAAGGAATCTGGAGCGAAAGTTTAAATCTAGGAAACTTCAGGATGCAAGATCGGCCTAACGATCAGATAAATCCGGGAAAAGTAGATGAAGAAGAAATTTGTGAGATGATGGTGAAGTTTTGCATAAAAGCTTCTTTCAAATAATTATTAGTAAATAAAATGCTTCTATACCTCATCCACATTCATGGACGGGTAATTATCAATAACAAAGTGTTGGGATATATCTCATAATTCACACTTTCCCTTACATAATTCCAGCTTTGGCATATTTCAATGATTAGTCGGTTTGGTTTTTGCAAATCCTATTGCAGTTAAATCAAAAAAGCGAAATAATATGAAAAATTGGATTTTAATTATAGGAGCTATAGGAGTTTTTTCTCTTACTTCCTGCACAAAAACCTGGAATTGTAAATGTACTGATAACAATGATGAAACCTCATATCACGAGATTCCAGATGCTACTCTACATGATGCAGATAATACCTGCGAATCGTATCAGTACAACAATGCTTTTGGATACAACAATTGTTCTCTTTTAGTAGATTAATGAGAATTACTTTTTATAAAATGAGAAATTTGCACAAAACGAAAGTTAGACCAAAATACTAAAACCTGTTAACCGATTTCAATTTGAAAAAATGATTGGAATTGGTTAACATTTTAAATTAAAATATAAAATGGTATTCTCAATGAAAGTAAAATCGACTACACTTTTAAAGTTGCAATCAGGAGCAATAACCAATAATAATACAAAACACCGAATAATTTCTGTAACCCTCTTTATTGTAAACGTATTTAGCTTTGTGCCATAAAAATATATTTATGAACTCAACTTACACATTCAGGATACTCGGATTAACATCGATTCTTACTATTTTTCTTTTTGCCAATGTCACGGCACAATCAAGATACAAACATGTTCCCCGTGTTAAAGTAAACATCGAACAACCTGTAAAGACAACTAGAACCTCGAATATACAGAAGGTAGAAAATTCATCTTTGAGCTATATAGAGCCTAAAATGCCAGTTAAAGCGGCAATTGATACAAACAAAGTACCCATTTTAAATTCAGTTACAGCGCATAACTCACCAAGTGTTCAAAAAAACAAACTTAATCACCGCGAGTCTCCACTTGTTAACGAGCCTAAAAAACCAAGTGGAGAGCCTTTTATCAATCTATTTAAAAGGACCCATAAATTAGCAGAAGTAAAAGTTGCACCCGAAAAAACTCAAGTATTGAGCATTTTGTGGTTCATTCTAACGTTGATAATCGCAGTCATACTGATTGTTCTAGCGATCATCCTCCTATCTGTTCTGGCATTTTCTCTTTACTACATTTTCTTCATACTTGGTGGAGTTGCTTTAGTAGTAGCGATTGTATTGCTCATCCTAGTACTATAAAACTTGCTATTACAAGATAATGGTCTATCTTTAACAGTACATTCAACGGGTGGGTATCCATATTAACAACACTCCACTAACTATCACCGTAAGTGATTTTCTGACAAAGCCCCCAAATATGTAATTTCTGTAACTATTTCTAAAATTATACAATAGTTTACAATCTGGTATTGAGTCATTTTGTTCTAATCTTTAAATATTAATTCGTTTGAAGCTATTCATAAAATATATGGTAAGCCTTCGTTGCAAGATGATGGTAAAAGAAGAACTGAAAAAATTAGGACTTCACTTTATTGTGGTGGATTTGGGAGAAGTTGAAATTATGGAAAACATCTCACTGGAGCAAAGAGAGCTACTAAGAACAGCTTTACTCAATTCGGGTCTTGAATTAATGGATGATAAGAAAGCTATCCTGATTGAAAAAATAAAAAACGTAATTGTCGAGATGGTTCATCATAATAAAGATAACATCAAGATAAACTTCTCAGAATACCTGAGTGAAAAATTAGATCATGATTATACTTATCTCTCTAACCTATTTACAGAAGTTCAGGGAACAACTATCGGCCAGTTTTTAATTTCCCATAAAATTGAACGGATTAAAGAGCTAATTATTTATGATGAGCTTAATATTTCGGAGATTGCATGGCAACTTAACTATAGTAGCGTAGCGCATCTATCCAATCAATTTAAAAAAATGACCGGTTTGTCTCCATCTCATTTTAAATTATTGAAAGATAAACGAAGAAGTCCTCTTGAAGAAATTGGAAACCCTATATCTAAAGATTGAAATGAATAATACGCAAGATTCACAGTACGCAAGAAGTTTGCTAGGGGCAAGTTTGGATCCTTTATTTGTTATAAGCCCCAAGGGGAAGATTACAGATGTAAATGAGGCTACCCTTAAGATTACCGAAAAGACGAGGAAAGAAATTATAGATACTGACTTTGTTAATTATTTCACTGAATCTGCACAAGCTAAAAATGCTTATGACCAAATATTTACCGAGGGGTTTATCGCAAATCACCCTCTCATTATAAAAGATGGTAAGGAAACTCCTGTATTATGTAACGGGTCGGTTTATAAGGATGATAAAGGAAACGCATTGGGAGTTGTTATTGGCTGCAGAGATGTGAAGGCCCAAAAAGCAGATGAATTAACTATTGCCAACAAAGAACTTGCTTTTCAAAACGAAGAAAAAGAAAAAAGGGCTGCAGAACTATTCATTGCTAACAAAGAACTTATATTTCAAAATCAAGAGAAAGAAAAAAGGGCCGAAGAATTAGTTATTGCTAATGAAGAACTTGTTTTTCAAACCGGAGAGAAAGAAAAAAGAGCTGCAGAGTTAGTCATTGCCGATATAGAGCTTGCATTTCAAAACACGGAAAAAGAGAAACGCGAGGTTGCAAATAAAGAACTGGAAGCACTTAGTTATTCTGCAAAACTAGCTTCTCAATATTCTTTAAGTCTAATTGAGGCAAGCCGCGATCCGTTGGTTACTATAAGTATTGAAGGAAAGATTACTGACATGAATGAGGCAACCGCTAAAATCACTGGTATGTCTCGTGAAGAACTAAGAGGGACCGACTTCTTCGATTATTTTACCGAACCACAAAAGGCCCGTGAAGTGTATCAGGAAGTTTTCGCTATGGGGTCCGTGGCAGATTCACCTCTTACACTCCGACATGTAAAGGGCAAACTTACAGATGTGCTATTCAACGGGTCGGTATACAAAGATGATCAAGGAAATGTTTTAGGAGTTGTTATTGTTGCCAGAGATGTAACCGAACAAAAAAGAATTGCTAAGGAATTAACCGAAGCGAAAGTATTCGCGGAATTAGCAACTGTAGTTGCAGAGGAAGCACAAATAAAAGCCGAAAAAGCTACAGTAATTGCCGAAGACGCTGTAAAAGCGAAACAACAATTCCTGTCAAACATGAGTCATGAAATACGTACGCCAATGAACGCCATTATTGGATTTACTAAAGTAGTACTAAGAACAGATTTGTCTGTTAAACAAAAAGAATATTTAAATGCAATCAAAATAAGCGGAAATGCATTAATTGTATTGATCAATGACATTCTTGACCTGGCTAAAGTCGATTCTGGAAAAATGTCGTTTGAAAAAACGCCATTTAAAATGTCCCAATCAATCTCAGCGATGCTGCATTTGTTTGAGACAAAGATTCAGGAAAGGAATTTACAATTGATTAAAGAATATGATCAAAAAATACCAGAAGTATTGGTGGGTGACCCAGTACGATTACATCAAATCATCTTAAATCTAGTTAGCAATGCGGTTAAATTCACTAACCATGGTAAAATTACAGTAAGCGTTCGTCTATTAAAAGAAGACAATGATAAAGTAATCATTAAATTTTCCGTTAAAGACACAGGGATTGGAATAACTAAAAATAAAATCGATAAGGTTTTTGAAAATTTCCAACAGGCATCCAGTGATACTTCCCGATTGTATGGAGGAACTGGTCTGGGCCTTGCTATTGTTAAACAATTGGTAGAAGGTCAGGAAGGAACTATCAGTGTAAAAAGCACTCCGGAGGAAGGCTCAACTTTTAGTTTTACTTTAAGTTTCCTAAAAACAACCGCAGTTGCTGAATCGGAAACCGGAATAGAAGAATTAAATTCAGAAATAAAAGACATAAGAGTATTAGTAGTGGAAGATATTGCTTTGAATCAATTATTGATGAAAACTTTATTAGAAGATTTTGGATTTGAACTTGAAATTGCTGCCAATGGGAAATTAGCCATCGAAAAAATGGAAGCCAATACTTTTGATATTATTTTAATGGATCTGCAAATGCCTGAAATGAATGGATTTGAGGCGACTGAATATATTAGGAACACCATGCATTTAACTATTCCAATTATTGCTTTAACGGCTGATGTAACAACAGTTGATTTGGATAAGTGCACAGCTGTTGGTATGAATGATTATATAGCAAAACCAGTTGATGAAAAATTATTATATAATAAAATTATAAGTCTGGTAAAAAGTGCACCAACCATTAAGGAAAGAAAAATAATGGAAAATAAAGAGCAAAAATGCATCAATCTGGATTATTTAAATCAACGGGCTAAATCCAACCCTACGTTAATGATGGAAATGATTTCACTTTATCTGGAACAAACTCCGACCTTGATAAGGGAAATGAAATTAGGTTTGAAAAATAAGAATTGGGATATATTACATTCTGCAGCGCATAAGATGATTCCTTCCTTTGCGATTATGGGCATTAGCATACATTTTGAAATTATGGCAAAAAAAATTCAAGAATACGATGGAAATCAATTAGAAACTGATGGAATAGATGATCTAGTTCAACAGCTTGAAAATATTTGTGTACAGGCATGTGAAGAACTGGAAGAAGAATTTAATTTGATTAAAAATAGAAGAGCATGAAAGAAGTAACTAAAATAAAAATTTTTCTAGTTGACGACGATGCCGTTTTTTTAAAATCCTTAGAGATTGATTTTCAACTTAACTCTGATTTTGAGATAGAAACATATTCAACGGGTGAACTTTGTATAAAAAATTTATCACATCTTCCTGATGTAATTATTTTAGATTACCATCTTGATGGAATTGATAAAAGTGCAATGAATGGTGTTGAAACTTTAGACAAAATAAAAGCCTTCAATACAAATATTCCGGTAGTAATGTTATCCTCTCAGGATAAAATCGAAGTTGCTATCAATTGTATGCATCATAACGCAAGTGATTATGTAGTAAAAAGTGAAACAGCATTTATGCGTCTCCAAAAAATTATCGGTACCATATTAAATTACAAGAAGCTAGAGAAAGAGTTGAGTTGGTATATGGATCGCATGTAGTCCGGTATCCAACATAAACATAATACATTTACACAAAAATGTAATTTATGAGCCATCCTGTCATTTGCACCTTCTCCTTAAGCAATTCAAAGTAATTACGTTCTCAGATGATGTGATACAAGTATTGTTCCAAAAAAAACGAGTAAGAAAGTCTGGAGATATATTGCAGACCCACCATATTGCCATTAAACTATTTACGCAACAAAATCCACATAATACATCAAATCACCTCTGGTGAGAAACACATTTATAATGCTCCAGCATTGTGCACCTTCAACCATAAACACTATATATATGTAACATTCTAATGATTCATTGTAAGCATCAAAGACCGGCGTATAAGTAACTTTCGGCTTTATAGAATGTATAAACTAGAGAACGGAAAATAAAACTTCTGCCTGTAAAAACAATTTAATGGAAAATTTTATTGATAGAACCCAGAATGATATTCATTTTACGGAACTACTTATCGCATCCCTACATAAAGCTAAACAAATCGCACAACAACAACTCGACCCAGCCTTATTTAATGCCCTGCAATGGCCCCTGAATTTAAAGGAATATCAGGATTATCTTCTTGTTTTTTCGAAATGGACACCCATGGAAAGTAAAGAGTTCATCTGGAGAATTCCAGGCACCAATGGGCATCAGGAAATTGACGACCGTACCAATCATTTCTATTGGTTAATTGATCAGGAAGTTGGGTCAAAAAAAACAACTTTGGTTCAAAGCATTGGATGGTTTAGCAATTGGTTAGTTCAATACGTCCAAAGTTGGGGTAGTTACTTAAACACAACCGATTCATTTAACTCAACCACCTTCGATTCTTTTTTAAATAATGCTCCCTTATACAGAGTGGAGGATTCAATGATAAACGGACAGCCAAATACAGCTGGTGGATGGCTAACTTTCAATCAGTTTTTTGCTCGGAAATTAAATCCTGGGTTGAGACCCATAAGAAATCCTTTCGATAATATGATGGTTAGTTCACCGGCAGATTGCAATTACAAATCCCAATACCATATAGAAACGGATTCAAGCATTCCTGAGATTATTATTAAAAACAATCATAAGTTTTCCAATATTGAAAATTTATTGGAAGGAAGTAAATATAAAAGCGCTTTCGCGAATGGTACATTTGTCCATTATTATTTAAGCACATTTTCATACCATAGATTCCATGCACCTGCATCAGGAACAATACAAGAATGTTACCCTATTCATGGACTGACATATTTAGATGTAAAAATAAAAAATGCACAATTCGATTCTCCCGACAATGCCGAAGATGGTTATGAGTTTGCACAGGCACGTGGAGTGATTATTATCGACACCACCCATTCGCCTTATGGAAACATTGGAATTGTTGCTGTTATTCCAATCGGCATGTGTCAGGTTTCATCAGTTAACATGACCGCTACTGTTGGAAGCGAATTGTTGAAAGGAGACGAGTTTGGATACTTCCTATTTGGCGGTTCCGATATTATTGTACTCTTTCAGGATGGAGTTGATCCATACATAGATACCAATGACTCCTACCGATATTACGGCTCTCAAATTGCTTCTTGTACTAAAATCTGCTGAGCTTTCGGACATGTAAATTGGCATAATTATGAAAAAGGTAAAAGAGTGGTTGAAAAGATATTTGGCCACTGAAATAGTAGGAACGATAACCGCTCTGTTGGGTGCTGGTATAGCACACATTTATAGTAATAATTTTATTCTAATGGCCTATTGTGGCTCATTAGGTGAAAGCATTGGATTTTATGCAACTGTGCTTGTTCAACATTTTATTATTGCCAAGAAAACAGAAAAGGCTACAGGCAAAAGGTTTTCCTATCAAACTCTAATTAAAATGGTAGCGAATATAATGATAGAATTTGGGCCGGCAGGCCTCATCGACGGTTTGTTATTGCGACCTTTCTATATGTATATATTTCCAATTCTGCTCCAACATTTTATGTTAGGAATTTTGTTTGGGAAAATTATAGGAGATTTTAGCTTTTACGCAATTGTAATCATCAGTTACGAACTCAACAAACGCAGATTAGCTTCAAATAAAAAAAATAACCTGATAACAGACATATCTCATGAATATCCGAAAGACATTTAAAACCATACCCGACATGGGTGTAATATGGGTAATGGATGAAGCCATTAAATTGGGGTTTTACAATGGAAATCCAGATTGGGCAAATCTGGGGCAGGGACAACCTGAATTTGGAGAAATGGAAGGTGCTCCTTTAAGAGTGAAAGAATTTGGAATCGATATTCCCGACAACGCTTACGGCCCATTAAACGGAATTTTAGAACTTAGAAAATCAATCGCAGACCATTACAATAGATTATACCGTAAAAATAAATCCTCCCAATATACTTTTGAAAATGTGGGTGTGGCTATGGGTGGTAGGTTGGTTCTAACGCAGTTATGCACTATGTTAGGAAATATTCGTTTAGGTTATAAAATTCCAGAATACCCAGCTTACGCCAACATACTCTCTAATCACAAAGGCAGACTGAATGCCATTCATATTCCAACGAAGGAGGAAAACAATTTTAGTATTCCTTCAAATGAATTAAACGAAATACTTCAGAAAGAAAAGTTGGATGCATTTTTATTTAGCAATCCATGTAACCCTACTGGAAGTGTGATTGAAGGAAGCGAGCTGGCAGAATATCTTAAAATAGCTAAGCAAAACAACTGTGCAATCATTATCGATGAAATGTATTCACATTACGTATTTAATGACAATAAGCCTGCAACAGGAGCAGTGTCCTCTGCCGCATATATCAATGAGGTAAATAATGAGTCTGTAATTATAGTTGATGGTCTCACCAAATCCTTTCGATATCCGGGATGGCGAATTGCTTGGGCCGTTGGACCAAAGCACCTTATAGATAACTTGAACAGGGTTGCCAGCTCGATTGACGGAGGTCCATGTCAACCAATGCAGCGTGCCGCAATAAAGGTATTGGAGTCAACTTTAGTTGATCAAGAGACCTCAGCTTTACGGAAGGTTTTTAGCAGAAAAAGAAATATCATGGTAGAAAGTTTAAGTAAAAACGGAATCACCTGTACTTCCGGAATACGAGGTACATTTTATGTATGGGGTGATATCGGCAAACTACCAAAGCCTCTTCATCAATCGGAATGCTTTTTTACCGAAGCTTTGAAACATAAAGTAATGACCATACCCGGTCACTTGTTTGATATTCATCCTGGAAGTTCATATTCTAAAAATTCAAACTTCAACAACTATGTTCGTTTCTCATTTGGACCAGAAGAAGAAAATATGAGAATGGGTTTAAACCGTCTAGAAAAATTAATTCAATCTACAAAAAAATGAATATTCCAAAAGGTAAATTAATAATCATCGGTGGACACGAAGAAAAAGGAATTGACGGAGAAAGACTAAAAATTGCTACTCGAAATTGCTCCCATCCTCATCCACATTTGAAAATTCTATCTGAGTTAACTTCCATGGTTCCACGAGCACATCATATTATTGAAATAATAACCAGTGCTTCAACCATACCTGAGCAGGTAGAAGAAATGTATCGAAAATCATATCAGTCTGTAGGATATAACCATGTGAAATTTATGCGAATAGAAAATAAAATGCAGGCTAATGATATCGATTTTATAAGGAGAATAGCAACTTGTCATGCGGTATTCTTTACTGGTGGCGACCAAACAAGATTGACCACCCTGTTAAATAATTCGCTTGTTTTGAAAGAGGTAAATAGGAAATACTTAGCCGACCCTCATTTTATTGTTGCTGGAACTAGTGCCGGTGCAATGGCCATTCCAGAAACAATTATAAATGGCGGAGTTATCCGAGAAGCTTTAATGAAAAATGATATTAAAATGGGTAAAGGATTCAACCTTATTTCGGATATAATTGTCGACACTCATTTTATCAAACGTGGACGTTTTGCCAGGCTTGCTCATGCCGTTGCCCTGAATCCCACTTTATTAGGAATCGGTTTGGGAGAAGATACTGCCTTTACTATTTCAAAAGGAAACGAAGCCACTTGTTCTGGTTCCGGAATGGTTATTATCATTGATGGAAGCGAAATAAGTAAAACAAATATTTCGGAGTCAGATTTCGAAACACCTGTTATTATCGAAAATCTAAAAGTGCATATTATTGCAGAGGAGAATACATTTCTCATTAGAGAAAGAAAATTTAAAATATAAAAGTATTAGTTGTAGAAGAGATTACACTTAACCAACTACTCATGAAAACATGGTTGATTGATTTTGGGTTCGAACGGAATATAGCAGCCTACGAAAAAAAAATATAAACCCCGACGAAAAAGATGAGACTATCGAAGGGGGAATGAAGAATCCAACGTTGAACCCATGATCTGGGCAAAACTCATACCGAAGGCTATGATAATGTTACGCAAAGGCTGGATGGACAAGAAATACTTTTCAAAGAGGCAAAGAGCGAATACTTAAATTCAAAGAATCCTCATCACCAGTTTCGCATTTACGTTCTAACCTCAAGGGCTTTATTCAAATTCCTGAATCAGCATTATTTGCAATACTCTCCATTTTAAATATAACATTTAAACCCCAAATCCTTTCACCTTTGCAATGATAATACAAAAAATGCAGACACTTTCGAAGAAGAACCCTTATTCAATATAGTTGTGAAAAATAAAACAAATATTAATTCTGCTGACGTGATTAATTTATTAGCTGCAAAGAGCCACGATGATAAAGGTTTTAATGACCTATTGCTCGCTTCTTTGCTAAAAGCAAAAGCAACAGCCGAATTAAAACTCAATCCGAACATATTTAAAGCCCTTGAATGGCCATTAGATTTGAAGGGATATAAAGAATATCTATTGAAATTTTCTAAATGGATTCCTCAACAAAGTAATGACGATGCTTGGAAATATCATGATAATAATTGGCATAAAGAAGTATTTGATAGATTGAATCACTTTTACTATTTGGTTGATCAAAAGATTGGGCCCAATGATTCAAATGTCGTTGAAAATATTCCCTGGTTTGGCAATTGGTTGGTTGAATATGTAAATTGTTTAGGTAGTTTTTTAAATACAACCGACTCGTTTAATATTGAAACACTTTATTCTTTTATCAAATTTTCCCCTCAATATCGTGTAAAGGACTCTTTAATAAACGGACACTCCAACAACCCAAGTGGTTGGCTTACGTTTAATCAATTTTTTGCACGAGAATTAAATCCGGGTTTACGACCCATTGATAATCCAATGGATAATACGGTTGTAACAACTCCCGCAGACTGTACTTTTAGAGCCAAATATCATATTGGCCCCGATTCAACCATGCCTGAGATTACAGTAAAAATGACTCATAAATTCGCACAAATAGAAAATTTATTGGAAGGAAGCAAATACAAAGGTGCCTTTGCAAATGGAACATTTGTTCACTATTTCTTAGCCCCCTACTCTTATCATCGATTTCATACACCAGTTGCTGGAGTAATAAAAGAATGTTACCCAGTACATGGATTAGTATATCTGGATGTAAATATTGAGAACGAACAATTTAATGCTCCTGACAATTCGGAAGGTGGTTATCAATTTGCACAAGCAAGAGGAATCATTACAATTGACACAACAGATTCTCCCTATGGTAACATTGGTATAGTGGCCATTATTCCAATAGGTATGGCTCATGTCTCTTCTGTAAACATGATTGCAACAGTTGGAACTAATGTATTAAAAGGTGAAGAATTTGGATATTTTTTATTCGGCGGATCTGATATAATTGTATTGTTTCAAGAAGGAACAAACCCGCAAATTGATACCAATAGTCAATATCGACACTATGGAAATCAAATGGCCAGGTGCACGCCAATAACATAAAATACGTTCTTAAAATTGCATTCAATAACGTAATTGTTACAATTTATTTATGCATGGAAGTAATGCTTTGGTCATTTAGATAAATGTTTTTACTACCTAATCATTCCGTTCAATATTAAATCAAGTTCATATGAAAAAAATAATAGTAATAACTGCTTTAACCATCGTAATAATTACGACTGGAATAAGCTTAACGGCCCAAAACCATGATAACATGTCGAAAAGTGAATTAACCAATTCAAAGGCATATTATCTAAAGACGAATATGCGTAAATTATGGGAAGACCATGTTGTATGGACCCGAAATGTTATTCTAGGAATTGTTAATGAACTACCAGGCTATGATGAGGCAGTAAAAAGATTGTTAGAAAACCAAGATGAAATAGGTAATTCCATAAAACCATATTACGGTGAAGTTGCAGGAAATAAACTAGCCGAATTATTGCGAATACATGTTAATATATCGGCAGATGTAGTTAAAGCTGCAAATACATTCAATATAAAAGGTCTTGATGAATCCAATAAATTATGGATTGCCAACGCCGATGAAATTTCGGCATTTCTAAGTAAAATAAATATACACTGGAAACCAGAAGAAATGAAACAAATGATGCGAGATCATCTCTTGTTAACTACAGCCGAAGCATTGGCTCGAATAAAAAGAGATTATAAAGCCGATGTAATTGCCTACGATGCTGTTCACAATGACATACTCGAAATGGCCGATATGCTCAGCGATGGAATTATTAAACAATTCCCTGATATGTTTAATTAAATATAGAAATACCCATTCCGATGCAAAATATAAAACTGACATATGTGCCCGGCAACCCTATATGGAAAGCTACATGAGTATTGAACCTAGAGGTCCTTTGCCCTTGAAGAATTTTGTTCACATTTTTAATATGTGAATCATATAACATAGCCGCCAGTGCTTGTAACAACTAATACCTATGCGAATGCGCATCTTTGCATAAAATATTACTACATAAAACCATTGTATTAAATAGGAAACACTAACAATTAATAAAAACATAATACCCAATGAGAATGCAACAAACTCAACAATCATCAGATTTCTCCGAACTCCTAGAATTGGCAAAAAAAGGAAATTTCCCATCCATTATTATTGCATCATCAAATGATGCAATAGTTACGAAGACATTGGAAGGTGTTATCACCTCTTGGAATTCAGGTGGTGAAAAGATTTATGGATATACAGAGCAAGAAATAATTGGGAAAAATATAAGTATTCTAATCCCTCCAAATCAAGAGAATGAACTAGTAGACTTGTTAAAAAAAATAAGAAGTGGCAATGAGATTTCTCATTACGAGACCAAACGAATAAGAAAAGATGGAATTATCATAAAGGTTTCTCTGGCCTTATCACCCATTAAAAATGAAACGGGAAAGATAATTGGAATTGCCACTTTGTCAAGAGATATCACCGGAAATCGGGCATCAACCTATGCCCGTAGTTTAATTGAAGCAAGTTTGGACCCACTGGTAACAATTAGTCCAGAAGGAAAAATTACCGACGTAAATGAAGCAACTGTAAAAATAACTGGGCACGAACGTGAAAACTTGATTGGTACCGATTTCTCTGATTATTTCACTGAGCCACAAAAAGCCAGAGAGGGCTATAAACAAGTTTTTGAAAAAGGATTTGTAGCTGACTACCCATTAACTATACACCATAAAAGTGGAAAACTAACAGATGTGTTATATAATGCTTCAGTTTATAAAGATGAAAAAGGAAATGTGTTAGGTGTATTCGCAGCTGCAAGGGATATTACTGCGCAAAAGCAGGCTTCGCAATATGCCAGAAGTTTAATTGAGGCGTCTCTTGATCCATTGGTAACCATTTCTGTTGAAGGAAAAATAACTGACGTAAATGCCGCTTCAGCAAAAGTTACTGGACTTGAACGCGAACATTTAATAGGTACCGATTTCTCTGATTATTTCACTGAGAAACAAAAAGCCAGAGAGGGCTATAAACAAGTTTTTGAAAAAGGATTTGTAGCTGACTACCCATTAACTATCCACCATAAAAGCGGAAAACTAACAGATGTTTTATATAATGCTTCAGTTTATAAAGATGAAAAAGGAAATGTGTTGGGTGTATTCGCAGCTGCAAGGGATATTACAGGCCAAAAGAAATACGAAGAAGAACTCATCATAAAAAATGAAGAGCTTGGTAAAGCTAAAGAATTGGCAGAGCATCTATCAAGCGTAAAGGATGAGTTTTTAGCCAGTATGAGTCATGAAATTCGTACACCCCTGAATGGAATTATTGGATTTACTAAAATACTATTACGTGATGATCTTCCAGAAAGACAAAAGAAACAAATGGAGGCCATTAAAACATCTAGCGACATATTATTGGTTCTTATAAATGACATTCTTGATTTGGCAAAAATAGAGGCTGGCAAAATGACCATTGAGTCTACCGAGTTAAAATTAGCAGACTTGGTGAATTCAATTTTAGGCACTTTTGAAATAAGATTTCAGGAGAAAGAATTAAAAATCAGCAAACAATACGATAATAGCATCCCGAAAATATTAGTAGGTGATCCAGTACGGATAAATCAAGTACTATTAAATCTTTTAAGCAATTCGGTTAAATTCACCCCAAATGGTGGCCAAATAGGTATAAATGTAAATATTATTCAACAGGACATAGATAAATCCCTCATCGAATTTGTTATTTCAGATTCAGGAATTGGAATTCCTGAAGAAAAACTGGAATCTATTTTTGAACCCTTTACCCAGAGCAGCGAAGACACTGCTAGAAGATATGGGGGAACAGGTTTGGGCCTAAGTATCGTTAAACGATTAGTGGATTTAATGGGAGGAACTGTTTCCATAAAAAGCACTGTTTCCGTAGGAAGTACTTTTACAATAACACTTCCCCTACTAAAAACAAATGCAACGGAAATATCGAAGGAAGTAGAAAAAAATATTTATTTAGAAGACCTCAAAAACTTGGGGAAATTAAAAATACTACTCGTAGAGGACATTCCGGTTAATCAATTTTTAGCTCAAACCATATTACATGATTTTGGTTTTGAAACTGATACAGCGGAAAACGGAAAAATTGCCATCGAACTATTAGAAAAAAATAATTATGACCTTGTATTAATGGATTTGATGATGCCCGAAATGAACGGTTTTGAAACCACCAAATATATTAGAACCAACATGCTTCCACCCAAATCCACAATCCCTATTATTGCATTAACCGCAGATGTAACCAAACGAGATATGGATAAATGCAAAGAGGTTGGAATGGATGAATACGTTTCCAAACCTATTAATGAAACAGATTTATTAGTTAAAATTGCAGGGCTTATCAAAAGGAAAGAAAACGCCAATATTCCACATAAACCAAATGAATATGTGAAAATTTGCAATTTGGATTATTTAAAAAGCCATTCGCCCAACAATCCTAAATTTTTAATAGATATGATTCAAATGTTGCTTACCCAAACTCCCGAATACATCAGCGAATTATCAAAGGCCATTGTAGCCCAAGATTGGAATGGAGTTCATGCTCAGGCCCATAAAATAAGACCTTCCATTGAGTTTATGGGAATGCCGAAAGAAATTTTTAACGCCGCCAAAATTATTGACCAATACGCTAGCAATCTGGAAAATCTCAATTTGATTCCGGATTTATTTAAGAAAATTGAAAAAGCATTTGATCAGGCTTATTTCGAATTGAAAGAAGAATTAATGGCACACAAAGAATGATTCCTTAATTTTAAAAATGAAACAAAGCTATGCGACCTATACTAATATTTCTTGTTGATGATGATCCCATCTTTCTAAAGGTGCTTGAAACTCAATTTAAGGAACGAACCAATTATGAGATTCAAACTTTTTCTACCGGTGAGCAATGTCTTAAAAAGCTTTCTGAAAAACCTAATATTATTTTTTTGGATTACAATCTTAATTCTAGCAACCCTAAGGCTGGCAACGGAATAAAAATATTAGATAAAATTAAATCGGCAGATCACAACATACCGGTAGTGATGTTATCTTCCCAAGAAAATATAACAATTGCACTGAACTGCATGAAACATCATGCATTCGACTATATTGTTAAAAGTCCTGCAGCGTTTATCCGAGCTCAAAAAGCAATTTCAATTTTATTCAACCAAAGAAAACTCGAGAAAATGCTGAAATTTTATAGAAAGACCACCGTAACTATGTCCGTTTCAATAGGTGGGGCCATTATATCTGCCATCGTAACCGATTTCTTTTTTCCCTACATGTTCAAATAAACCATCCAAAAATATTTCAATAAGTGATTTTTACAACTTATTTCGACTGGGATATAATACTTTCCCCAACACTCATTTGCATTTTCACATCCTTATTATTTAACTCAAAAATTTTGAACAAATACATCTGTTAACTACAAAATAATGGACAAGAAAAAAAGAAAACTTACCACTGCATCTGGGAAACCCTACACGGAAGATGAAAATTCGTTAAGCATAGGTGATAGAGGGCCATTGTTATTACAAGACTTTATTTTGCATGAAAAAATGGCTCATTTCAACAGGGAAAGAATTCCCGAAAGAGTAGTTCATGCAAAAGGAGCTGGAGCTTTTGGAACATTTACAGTTACAAACGACATTTCACAATATAGTAAAGCCAAACTATTCAACATAGCTGGAAAACAAACAAAATTATTTGTAAGATTTTCCATTGTTTCCGGAGAAAAAGGTAGTGCAGACACCGAAAGGGATCCTAGGGGATTCGCTATAAAATTTTATACGGAAGATGGTAATTGGGATTTGGTAGGAAATAATACACCAGTCTTTTTTATAAAAGATCCGAAAAAATTTGGAGACTTTATTCATACTCAAAAAAAGGATCCCAGAACAAATTGCAAAAACCCAACAAGTATATGGGATTATTGGAGCTTAAATCCAGAAAGTCTACATCAGGTAATGATTTTAATGAGTGATAGAGGAACTCCATGGGGATATAGACATATGAATGGATATGGTTCACACACCTTCTCTATGATAAATGCTAAAAATGAAAAGGTTTGGGTAAAATTTCACTTGAAAACTTTACAAGGTGTGAAGAACTTCACTAATGAAGAAGCCAACGAAATGAAAGCGAAGGATGTGGATTTTGCACAAAGAGATCTGGTAGACGCTATTGATAAAAAAGAATTTCCGAAATGGGCCCTAAAAATTCAGGTGATGACTGATGAGGAGGCTTCAACATTCATATTTAATCCCTTCGACTTAACCAAAGTATGGCCACATGGAGAATATCCGTTGATTGATGTCGGCATTCTGGAGTTGAATCAAATTCCTAAAAATTACTTTGCCGATGTAGAACAATCCGGTTTTGCTCCAGCAAATGTCGTGGACGGCATTGGTTATTCTCCAGATAAAATGTTGCAAGGAAGATTACTTTCATATCCAGATGCCCATAGATATAGATTAGGTGTTAACTATGAGCAAATTCCTGTCAATAAATGTCCATACCAAGTATCCAATTATCAAAGAGATGGCTTAATGAATATCGATGGAAATGGTGAGGATAATCCAAATTATTCCCCAAACAGTTTTGATGATATTTATGTAGATGAAGAATATAAGGAGCTTCCTCCGCAACTGGAAAATAATTTAGCCAACTGGTATGATCGAAATGGAGAAGGAGAAAATGACCACTATACGCAAGCTGCTAATTTGTTCAATAAGGTGATGGATGATTATGACAGAAACAACTTGATATTAAATATTGTTGATTCGATGCAAGGTATCTCAGGATCAAAAAGGGACCTAATTATCAACCGACAACTTTGTCACTTCTTTCGGGCTGATACAAAGTTGGGATTAGCCGTTGCAAAAGGTTTAAATTTAGATATAGAAGGCTTAATAGATGATGTAAAGCATTTACAGTAAACAAATCAAAAAGTAAATCCTTATTCTGTGTAACATATTAAGAAAAAACTGTAACAATAAAACTTTACCGACGACTTAGTTTTGCAGTGTTCATTTTTAAAATAAGCTACATGAAACAAATAATTACAAGTATATTTTCTCTTATCCTTATTAGCGGGGGATTTGCTCAATTGAAAAATCCGTTGAACAATAACTCTTCTTCGTTCCATTCTAATAAAATTGGTTCAAATGTGCAACGCGATTTAAGAGTTTTGGGTGACCAGGACAATGATGGGGTGATGGACAGTATCGATATAGACAGCGATAACGATGGTCTTTTAAATACCGAAGAAATATTTATTTCCCACAATGCAGGTAACACTGATGCTGATTTAAATCCCGATTATTTAGATTTAGATAGCGATAATGATGGTATTCCTGATATTATCGAAGCCGGTGGAATTGATGCAGATGGCGACGGAATGGTCGACGGATTTATTGACATAAACAACGACGGATGGGATGATAACATAGCCGCTAATCCTTTAGTTGGCGCCAATGCCGATGGAGATCCATACTGGAATGGAGCAGATCTCGATAGCGATAATGATGGTATCACTGATGTTGTAGAAGCTGGTGGCTCTGACCCTGATAACAATGGTCAAATAGGAACTGGTACTGGTATTTTAATTACAGATACAGACGGAGATGGTTTTTCCGATTTAGTGGACACTGATAATGGTGGTACAGTTCTTTTAATTCCTAACACGGATGGTTCAGGTCAACCCGATTATCTTGATTTGGATAGTGACGGTGATGGGATTGTAGATAATATTGAAGCACAACTAACCATTAGTTATTTGGCATTTTCTGTGGCTCATACCGATAATGATGGAATTGTAGACGCTTATGATAACCTTGTCGGTTTTGGCGGTGCAGGAATATCTGTGATTAATACGGATGGAATTGATAACCCAGATTATAGAGATACCGATTCGGATAACGATGGTGATCTGGATGCATTAGAAGGTTGGGATACTGATAACAATGGAATAGCTAATACAATGCCGTTAGGATTTGATGCCGATGGAGATGGAATCGACAACGCTTACGATACCAACGATGGTTTTTGGGAAACAGATAATAATCAAACTCCCCTTTCATTTCCAAATTTAGATAACACTGCTAGCATTGAACGTGATTGGAGAGATATATTAGACAATGATAATGATGGTGTTTCTGATAGTTTGGATATAGATAGTGATAATGATGGAATATTAGATGTATCAGAAATATTTACTGCTCATAATTCGGGCAATTCAGACTACGATGCAAAACCTGACTATTTGGATCTTGATAGCGATAACGATGGAATTGCTGACATTGTTGAGGCAGGTGGTGTTGATGTAAATGGTGATGGACTCGTAGATGGATTTATAGACACAAATGGTGATGGATGGGATGACAATATCGCTGCAAATCCATTTCTAGGTACAAATACCGATGGAGATCCATTTTGGGACGGAGCTGATTTGGATAGCGATAATGACGGAATTACAGATGTAATTGAAGCAGGTGGGTCCGATCCGGATAACAACGGACAAATAGGAATTGGTACCGGCATCTCAATTCCGGATGTTGATGGAGATGGTTTTTCGGACGTGGTGGATTCTGATGCTGGTGGAATGCCTCTTTTAATTCCAAATACCGATGGAATTGGAAAATCTAATTACCTTGATGTTGATAGTGACGAGGATGGTATAGTGGATAATATAGAAGCACAACTAACCATTGGCTATTTAGCCGCTTCTGTTGCCGATGCCGATATGGATGGAATAACAGACCCTTATGATAATATCGTTGGATTTGGTGGATCAGGTATCATTCCTATCAACACCGACGGTGCTGATAAACCTGACTATTTAGATACAGATTCCGATAATGATGGCGATTTAGATGCCGAAGAAGGATGGGATACTGATAATAATGGTACACCTAACACAATACCGCTGGGTGCTGATACAGATAACGATGGCTTAGATAATGCATACGATACAAATGATGCTTTATGGGAAACTGATAATAACCAAACTCCAACATCATTTCCTAATTTAGATGATGCAACAACATACGAACTTGATTGGAGAGATTTAGTCCATTTACCAATCGGATTCTTTATTCCAAATGGATTTTCCCCTAATGGAGATGGTACGAACGATAATTTTGTAATAATAGGCCTTAATCTTTATCCTGGTTCAGAACTTAGTATTTTCAATAGATGGGGAAACAGGGTTTACTTCTCCAATGATTATAATAACGATTGGAATGGAGAAGGAAATGAAGGTATAACCGTTGGTGGCAATCTTCTTCCCATTGGTACATATTTCTATATTCTTGATTTAGGCTCAAGTAGCCAAAAATATAACGGATATGTTTACTTAAACAGATAGTTACAAATGCAATATCAAAATATCATATCAAAATTATTAACGGAGTCAACGTGCGGCTGGCAGTCTACATACTGCCTATCTCTTACTCATCAAAATAATAAGTACTAAATATTATGAAAACAATTAGACACATTCTTACACTCGGAATTTTATTATCATGTTCCACATTGCTAAAGGCTCAACAAGATCCAATGTATACACATTATATGTATAATACCTTGGCCTTTAATCCCGCTTATGCAGGTAGCAGAGATGCAATGAGTTTTTTAGCATTGGGAAGGTTCCAATGGGCCGGTATGACCGGAGCTCCCATGACACAAAATATTCAAATCCATACTCCCATATATGGAGGATTAAATGCCGGGATTAGTGTAATCAACGATAAAATTGGTCCTACCAACAATACGAACCTATCATTGGATCTTAACTATAGATTTAACTTAGGAAGACATCATAGGCTGGCAATCGGTATAAAAGGCGGATTAGATTTTTTCAACAATAATCTTTCTGCAATCAATACTACCGAGTCAAATGATCCATTATTCGCTCAAAATATTTCACGTACCCTTCCAAACGTAGGTGTAGGTATTTATTATGATCATACAAACTTTTATCTTGGATTTAGTATCCCCAAGATAGTTGAACACAAACTTAACTCTGGATTAGGAGAATATAAACGACATTACTATCTGATTGCCGGAGGTTTTATTCCAATCACAAAAAACTTTGGGTTAAAGCCAACAGCTTTGGTAAAAATTGTAGAAGCCGCTCCGGTTCAAGGTGAATTTACAATGGAAGCGTTGATTTGGCAAAAATTTTCAGTAGGTGCCTTTTATAGATCTCTTGATGGAGTAGGCATGTTGCTAGGATACAATATTCTGCCAAACCTTAAGATGGGTTATTCATTTGATTGGCCATTAACAGAAATAAGCAGAATAGGACAGTACGGAAGTCACGAAATTATGCTTCGTTACGACTTAAAATTCGGTAGAATGTCTAAAATAAAAACACCAAGATATTTTTAAAGAACAAAAATCACTACAATGAAAACGATATACACAATATGCATTCTTATAGCTCTAGCTTTTACAATGCCCACTGCTCATACCCAAACTACTAAAGTAAAACGTGCTGATAAATTATATAGTAAATACTTATATAATTTGGCTATCACCAAATATGAATCAGTAGGTAAAAAAGATGCCCATGTTTTAAGACAACTGGCGGAATCTTATAGATTAACCGGAAATGCAAAAAAATCAGAAAGCACCTATAAAAAACTATTTGATAATCATGCAAGTGAATTGACTCCTGCCGATCACCTGCATTATGCGGAGGTTTTGAAAATGAATGGCAAATACATTGAATCAACCCATCATATTGAAACATACAATCAGCTTTCTCCAAATGACACCAGAGCATCGGGCGAATTGAAAGATCCTTCTTACTACCAGGATCTAAATGCAGATAAAGGACAATTTTCTATTCGAAATTTAAAAAACAATTCCGACGAAAGTGATTTTGGTGCCATTTATAATGGAAACCAAATTGTTTTTGTAACTAGCAGACATAGTGCCACTATAGTTAACTATGAATATAACTGGAATGAAAAACATTATTACGACCTGTATTCCTCAGAAGAAAATCCTAAAAACAACAAGAAGCTAAAAAAAGTAAAACAGCTAAAAGCAATTGGAGGATTAAATAAACGATTTAACGAAGGACCTGCAAGTTTTAATAGCGATGGAAGCTTAATGGTTTTCACAAGAAACAGCTATGTAACAAAGAAAAACTTAAACAGTAACGGTGTAAGACAACTGGAATTATGGTATTCAATAAAAAATGCCAAAGGCAAATGGGGTAAAATTCAACCGATGTCTTTTAATAGTCTCGAATATAGTGTAGGTCATCCTGCCCTATCAGCAGACGGAAATACCTTATATTTTGTAAGTGATATGCCTGGTGGATATGGTGCCACAGATATTTATTATACAACGAGGGTAAATAATGGTAACTGGAGTACACCTGTAAATGCCGGACCAACTATTAATACTGAAGGAAAAGAAATGTTCCCCTTTTATCATGAAAAAGGCATTCTCTTTTTTGCAAGTGATGGATTACCGGGCTTAGGAGGTCTTGATATATTTATTGCCAGTGCTAAAAATGGAAAAATGGGAAAACCACATAATGTTGGTTCAACTGTAAACGGCCCAAGCGATGATTTTTCATTTGTATTAAACAAAGACATGAAGGAAGGATACTTTTCCTCTAACAGAGTAGGCGGACGAGGAAGTGATGATCTATATGGATTTGATCTTTTAAAACCATTTAAGCTGAACAAAAAACTAGAAGGATATACAAAAGACGCTAATACAGAAGCAGTGATTCCAGGAAGTAAAGTAATCCTTTATGATGACAAAGACAATGTATTAGCAGAAGTGTTATCAGATGAGAATGGATATTTTAATTTCGAAGTGGAGCCTGAAGTAGAACTTGTTTTAAAAGCATCACACGATAAATATTATGATATAGTTAAAAATGTTTCTTCTGATGTAGATGAAGAAGTAATTTCAACGGATCTGTTGCTCAATAAAATTCCAGAAATAAGCATTTTGATTGCGGTAACCGATGTTAAAACCAAAGAACCAATAGAAGGGGTATTGGTAACGGTTAAAGACAAAGAAACTGGAACTGTTATAACTACACTCTCCACTGATAAATCAGGAACTGTAAGTGAACTATTGAGTCCTACTTTAATGAATAAGAAACTGGCATATTCCTTTGGCTTCGAGAAAAGTGGTTATGTAAGTAAGACCACCACTTTTGTTCATACTTTCGAAAAAGAAGGCCAGGTTAAGGTAAGCGCTATGATGGGCAAAATTGAACTAGGAACCGACATCGGAAAATTAATTGATATCAATCCAATTTATTACGATTACAATAAATGGAACATTCGTCCTGATGCAGCAGCTGAATTAGATAGAATAGTGGCTGTATTGAAAGCATATCCCGACATTGTAATAGAGTTAAGATCGCATACTGATTGTAGAGGAGGCGCTAAATTTAATTTAACCCTAAGCGACAAAAGAGCAAAATCATCTGCTGTTTATATTATAAGCAAAGGTATTTCGAAAGACAGAATCTATGGTAAAGGCTATGGTGAAAGTAGATTAGTTAACGACTGTTCTTGCGAAGGTAAAGTAAAAAGTACCTGTAGCGATGACGAACATGCACAAAATAGAAGAACAGAATTTATTATTGTTAAAATAAACATGCCAAATACAGTGAATAAATAAGATAGTTTTAGTTGGTTATGTGAAGAGTGGGGTACAATGCAAATTGTGCTCCACTCTTCTTTCATTAACCCATTAGAATATTTTTATTATCCATGCAACAGATATGTAATTTATCCAACTTTTAGAAAAACTTCTGTAACACCATCAACATAACACGGAGTAATTTTGTGGAATAAACAATTAAACAAATATGATTATCATGAAAAAAAATCTACACATAGGAGTTATAGTTCTCCTGCTGTTTTTAATGACGACCCCAATTTTTGGTCAAACCCCTCCTCCACTTGGAGTAACTTCAAACTTTGCCTTGTTCACATCGAACGGAGCGGTTACGAATGTAGGTATCTCACAAATTACAGGAAACGTTGGTACCAATGTAGGTTCAAGTACGGGATTTGGAAATGTAAATGGACAAATGCATGACCAAGATGGGTTAACTGCAACAGCAGCATTCGATTTGAATATTGCCTTTCTTAATTTAGGTGCTCAAATACCAACCATGTTTCCAGGTATATTACTTGGAGGAGGAACCACACTTAACCCTGCGGTGTATGGGGTACCTGCCCCTTCAACACTAACCGATACTTTAACTTTGGATGGGTTGGGTGATCCCAATGCATGTTTTGTATTTCAATTAACAGGGGCATTTGCTACTGACCCTGGTGCTGTAATTGTTTTAGCAAATGGAACTAAAGCATGCAATGTATTTTGGAAAATAGATGGTGCCGTTTCAATGGCTGCCGGTACTGTTTTTAAAGGTACTATTATATGTGACGGCGCAATTGGCATGGCCAGTGGAGATGATTTAGAAGGAAGGGCACTTTCTGTTAATGGTGCCATTACTATTTCTAATTCTAAATCATCAACGCCTATTGGCTGTGGTAGTCCTGTTTTAACAGGGCCGCTAGCTCCTCCTATGGGTTCATTGAATTGCTATGCATTGCTAACTACAAATGGTGCTTTAACGAACACCGGTATAACATATATTATTGGTGATGTGGGAACTAACAACGGCCTTGTTGGAGGATTTAATCCATTATTTGTTACTGGTATGATCCATTCAGTTCCTGATCCTTCAACTGCTACCGGTAGTGCCGATTTGAATGTGCTATACACTAATCTTAATTCGTTGGCCTATGATATTGAATTATTGTACCCTGCGCAGTTTGGAAATAACCTGGTGTTAACACCCCATGTTTATCTAATGAATTCTGCGGCAACTTTTACTGACTCCGTTTTCTTAAATGCTGAAGGTAATGCAAATGCTATTTTTGTAATTCAAATAAATGGAGCGTTAAGCACCAGTACTTATTCGAACGTAGTATTAATAAATGGGACACAGGCGAAAAATGTTTTCTGGAAAGTTGAAGGCGCTGTCAACATAAATGATTATTCAACTTTTAATGGGACCATCGTTGCTAACAATGGTGCTATTGAATTATTTTACGGTGATACATTAAATGGTAGAGCTCTTTCGATTGCAGGTGCTATTACTACCCATGATGTTACCATGACAATTAATTCTGGACCCGTTTCAATAACTCCAAATGATACCGTGAACTTATGTATGGGAGACTCTGTTGTTTTAACTGCCACTGGTGGCACTTCGTACTTATGGTCTAATGGCGCAACTACACAAACCATTACGGTTGATACAACAGGTAGCTTTTCAGTAATAGTTGGAAACGCTTGTAGCCCTAATGATACTTCAGCTATAACATTTGTTATTTTAAATACAGCTCCCGGTGTAGGTTTTACCGTAAGTCCAAATGATTCTATTTGTACAGGCGGAATGGTTACCTTATCCGGAACTGGAAGCACTTCATATACATGGACAGGTGGGATTACAAATGGGGTTCCATTTTCTCCAGCACTTTCAGGAAGTTATACTGTTACAGGCAGTGATACAACGGCTTGTATAAATACAGCAATTGCCACAATAACAATTATACCAAACATTATAGTTGGTTATACCGCTACACCGAACGATACCGTTTGTATTGGAACAAATGTTACGTTAAATGGAACAGGAGGTATTTCTTACATCTGGTCAGGTGGAGTTATAAATGGTCTTCCATTTGTTGCAACGTCTTCAAACACTTATACGGTAACAGGAACAAATACGGCGGGTTGCAATGCTACTGCAACAGCAACAATTACTGTAGTACCCGTTCCAACGATTGGTTATTTGGTTGGACCAAATGATACAGTTTGTGCTGGAAATCAAATTACCTTAAACGGAACTGGTTCAATAAGCTATACTTGGACTGGTGGAGTAATCAATGGAGTTCCATTTACTCCTATGGGTTCTATGACCTACACTGTCACAGGTACTACATCTCCAGGTTGTTCAAATACTGCATCGGTAAATATTGTTGCCGTTGCAAATCCTGTTGTGAGCTTAGGACCTGATGTTGTTCAATTTAGTCCCTTTACCACATTAGACGCAGGAGTTGGGTTTAGTTCATATTTATGGAGTACCTCGGCTACCACACAATCCATCGTGGTTAATACGAATGGAATATTTATTGTAACAGTCACCAATTCTTTTGGTTGTATAGATAATGATACAATACAGGTAAACTTTACAAGTAGTATCCTAAACAATAATGGAACACAAACAATCCTTTCACTATATCCCAATCCTTCAAATGGTCCAACTAATATTCGGATTGATAATCTTGAAACTGAAAATCTTGTTATTAATGTAATGGATATGTCGGGAAAATTGGTGTACACAAAATACATAGGGTCTGTTAATGGAAACTTTATAGATTCTTTTGATTTCAACAGCTTTAGAACTGGTATTTACATATTGCAAATGACTGCGAACAGCAAAACTGTAGCAATCAGGTTTGTTATCAATAAGTAAACATCATAATTAGTGTATTCATAAATCATTAAAAAAAAAATGACAACAGAATCAACAGAGCAACCAAAGGACAATGTTACTGCCACAACAACAGAAAAAACAAACATTTCTCCCGTTGAAAAACAAGAACGAATTGAAGATCACAAAAAAACAGCTGGTCATTTGGAAGAAGCGGCTAAACATCATTTGGATGCTGCAAAGCATCATGAAGTTGGCGATCCGAAAAAAGCATCTCACAGTACAACTAAAGCGAACGGGCATCAGCTTATAGCAATTGAGATACAAAAAGAGATAGCTAAAAAACACGCTTTAAAAAGTGGGTTATAGGTTATTAATTAAAACAACCTCTTTAAGGCATTATGCACCAGCATAGTGCCTTTTTAGGATTTTATTCAAAAAAAATAGAAATTATCCTATTTATCCAATATATATATAAGATGTTACTCTAAATATGTAACACTAAAATTTCATTTATAAATCATCTTTGTATCTCAATAATAAAAAATTAAACTATGAGCAACATACTATACATAATAGCAATAATCCTAATAATTGCCTGGCTTCTTGGGTACTTCGCATTTAATGCAGGTAACCTCATTCACATTCTTTTAGTAATAGCAGTTATTGCTGTTATAATCAGGCTCATCAGAGGAAACAGAACAACATAATATAAATATAAATTCAAAAAAAATAGAAACAACATGGAAAATTTAAATGAAACCGGTAAAATGGTAGGTGCATTATTAGTTGGTGCAGCGGTAGGTGCAGCATTAGGTATATTATTTGCACCCGACAAAGGAAGCAAAACCAGAAGAAAAATTGCACGCGGTGCTAAAGATCTTGCGGAAGATTTCAAAGAAAAGATGATCGAAGAAGCTAAGATGCTACGTCATAAGGCAGAAGAATTAGAAGGAATTGCCAAAGATAAAATGGATCATTTGCTACATATTGGCAAACAAAAAGTTGATGGAGTAAAACAGACTAGTTAGTGAACAAATCAACCGAAATGAAATTGTTTCGGTTGATTTTTCTTGCCATATATAAATAACATAAAACTATCCAATAATGGATCATTCAAAAACAGAGGAATTAATCGAGAGTTTAAAAGGTTATTTAAATACCAATTTTACCTTAATTAAGCTAGAAGCGACAGAACGATCAGCTTCAATAGCTTCTGTGCTCATTGGAAGCATATTAATAGGGATAGTAGGTACTTTTTTTATTTTATTCATCAGCATAGGTATTGGACTATATCTATCAGTACAACTGGGATCAACATATTCTGGGTTTGCAATAGTGGCCGGATTTTATTTTTTACTGGGGTTAATATTGTTTCTAGGGAGAAATGGTATTATTCTTAAGCCCATTCGTAACAAACTCACTAAGAAAATATTTGCCCCAAATAAATTAGAGGTCTTTTAAAAAAAGTTACAGACATAAATAATATGGAAATTACAGACTATAACCAGCTTTTAAGGCGAATTGAATTTCTGAAAATAGAAAAAAAAGTTCAGGAAGAAGAATTACACCTTAAGTTCAAGAGTTTTACAAGTACTCTCGAACCAATAAGTATTATAAAAAAATCGTTACATGATCTTGCAAGTGATACAACCGTTCAGGAAGACGTAACAACATTAGGCTTGAATACTGGTGTCGGATATGTGGTTGAAAAAGTAATGGGACGAACCAAAAGTGTGAAAGGATTTTTAAGTTCAATATTGGTAGAGAAATTCGTAAAATTATTAATTAAGAAAAGTGCACCAATCATTGTATCCGGTATAACAAACTATTTAGAAACAAAGAAATCTGAAAGGATAGATGAGGTATGACAATTAACCGAGTGAAAATCTTTTCAAAAGTTCCTTTTTACGCAAAAGCTTCTCTTATTTTTATTGGATTATTCGCTTTTATTAGCATGCTTTACATTGGAAGAGAGATTATCCTACCAGTGATTTTTTCCACGATGATAGCTATTGTATTAAGCCCAATGGTGAATTTTTTGGTACGTAAAAAAATCAACAGGGTGTTGGCCATTATTATCTCATTAACGGCTGTATCCATAGTAGCTATCTCATTAATTGTGCTTTTATCATCTCAAATAGCAGTATTCGCCGAATCGTTTCCAAAACTTTTGAACGAGTTGCAATTGATGCTAAACAGATCTACTATTTGGCTTTCTAAAAATTTGAATATTAGCACCTATAAAATCAACAAATTTATTGAAGACACGAAATCAGGTATGATTAGTGGCGAACAATCATCTATAGGAACAACCCTTGCTACGGTTGGAAATACAGTACTTGTAATGTTTCTTATTCCCGTCTATATTTTCATGATTCTATTCTATCAACCCTTATTATTAAATTTTATTCGGAGACTTTTTGGCGATGATCATCAGGAAAAAGTAAATGAAATACTTACTTCTATAAAATCTATTATCCAAAGATACCTTGTAGCTCTGCTTATTGAAGCAGCTATCATAGCAACATTAAATTCTATTGGATTACTCCTTATCGGTATTGATTATGCAATCTTACTTGGAATTATTGGAGCCCTATTAAATATAATCCCATACATAGGAGGTGTTCTGGCAGTTTCCTTGCCTGTAATGATTGCCATCGCTACAAAGTCATCACACATTTATCCGTTAATGGTATTGGCATTATATATTGTTATTCAGTTTATAGATAACCATTACGTAATCCCTAAAGTGGTAGCATCAAAAGTAAAGGTGAATGCTTTAATGTCAATTATAGTTGTATTAGGATTTGGAGCTTTATGGGGTATACCCGGGATGTTTTTATCCATACCACTCACAGCCATTGTTAAAGTAATTTTCGATCACGTTGATTCTCTAAAACCCTGGGGGCTTTTATTAGGTGACACTATGCCGGCTATTGCTATATTTAAAATTCCCAACAAAAAGATTAAATACAAATAAACCATTTAAATAAAATTCATGAAACCAAATATTGGAATAACCAACAAAAAGCTTAACGAGGTAAATGCGCTGCTTTCGATAGTATTGGCAAATCAGGTAACTGTTTATACTAAAACCAGAAAATTTCATTGGAATGTAAGTGGGGGGAATTTTATGGAATTTCATAAACTATTTGAAAACCAATATAAGCAATTGGAAGCATCGATTGATGAGGTAGCCGAAAGAATAGGTAAACTAGGCGGCAAAGCAATTGGAACGATGCAAGAATTTGGCAAATTATCCTCTATTAAAGAGCATCCCGGAAAGAATCCGACATCAAAAGAAATGATTGCAGAACTTTTGAACGATCATGAAACCGTTATTAATCATTTGAGAAAGTCAGTGGATCAATGTTCCCAAAAACATGATGATGTTGGAACTGCGGATTTATTAACCAAATTAATGGAAGAACATGAAACTATTGCATGGACTTTAAGAAGATACCTAAATTAATTAATGACATTCGTCAATAAAATGCTGATCCAATTTTATCTTGAAAATAGAAACACATCGACTAGAATATAGACCAAGATCAAACAAATAACTATGTAACTAATTTGAAAAAACTATAACATTGTTAAGAACTCCAATCCATAAATTTGTCTTAAATAAATAAAACAAACAATAAAGAAACAATTATTATGAAATCAACGATACGACTAAACAAAATTACCATTATTCTAATTTGCATAATGGCTACTTTATCTTCATGTTCAACATGGCACTATAATACTCCACGTATAAAAGTAGATAGAAGTACAGAAATTGATATGGCTTCAAAAAATGAGCCGAAAGACTCGGTCGCAACAATAACTGCACAGTCTAATGATGTAGAAAATTCAGTTCGTGAAACAGCAGAAATTAATAATCAAACAGCAAGTACCGAAACCTCAGTTGTTACTGCTGATGTTGTTAAGCATAAAACGAAAGTACTTCCGGTTAAATCCACTCAAATTAAAAAAGAGAAAAAAGGAATCAAGTATTTTACGCAGAAACTAATGAAGGATATCAATCAGCAACTATTTAAAGTTAAGGATGTGGGAAAAACCGCAGCATCTGGTTGGGTTAGAATTATGATAATTTTATTCGTAGTTGGGTTCATACTTATACTTGTAGGTATTTTCTTATCTGTTTTTCTGGGCGGACCATTTTGGTGGTTATTCTATGGATTTGGAGCACTTTGTCTCCTTGCAGCTTTCATTATCCTGATACTTGTTCTAGTGGGACTCATTTAAGAATCCAATCATAATAAACATTATAAGTACTTAAATTAAAAAAATCCTGACGTCGAAAGATGATCAGGATTTTTTTATACATCGTTTTAAACAGATGTAAACCTCCAGAGTGCAGAATCAGCCAAGTCATAACCAATAATTATACAACTTTAAAAAAATCCATGTAAGAAGCCAGTCTTAAATGATACATAACTTTAAAACATGAAAATTTATTCATACCTGTCCGTCAGAAGCGGAAATCTAAACACATAAAATGAAAAATCTAATCATAGGAATCGGAATAGTAACTACTGCTTTTTTATCAAGCTGCACAGAGGATACTAATTCTACGGTTATTATTCCCTTGCAAACAACTGTTCATCCAGCAGTAGTGCTATCTAGTACCTCAAATTTCGCAGTGATTGCAGGTTCCTCCATAACCAATACTGGTGCAAGTGTTATTACAGGAGATATGGGGCTTAGTCCCGGCTCTTCAGTTGGTGGCTTTCCTCCAGGTACTTTAAATGGAACACTACATATAAATGATGTTTTAGCAACCCAGGCAAAATTAGATTTGGTTGCTGCCTATAATGATGCTGCAGGAAGAACAGCCACTGATATTGTTACAATTTCCGGAAACCTAGGTGGGCTTACTTTAACACCGGGGTTATATAAATCTACCTCTTCCCTTGAGATATCTTCGGGGAATCTTACGTTTGACGCACTGGGAAATCCAAATGCAGTTTTTATTATTCAAATTGCATCTTCATTAACTGTCAACTCAGGTCGTCAGGTATTTTTGAGTGGAGGAGCTCAGGCAAATAATATATTTTGGCAGGTAGGAAGTTCTGCAACGTTTGGAACCACTTCAGTTTTTAAAGGAAATATTATGGCCTTACAATCTATTACTTTTTTAAACGGGGCTACTCTAGGTGGCCGAGCAATGGCGAGAAATGGAGCCGTTGTAATGGAAAGCAATACCATCGTAAACTAATTTTTTAGGTTGTGTTAAAGGGTACTGCTGAAGAGCGGCACCCTTTATTTTAAAAAAATCCTACAAATTACAACAGTAAATTCTATAACTCTTTACAAGCGCATGTAACAATAAAAATATTAAATGTTCCCAAATTTGAAATAGTAAATATTCATTCACAACTTAAAAAAAAAACAGATGAAAAAAAAACCACTCTATATCATAACTGTAATTATTTCACTCGCTTTCATGAAAACAAATTTTGCACAAGCCCCTAATTTGGGCAGTGCCGCCAATTTTGTACTGTTCTCTACGGATGGTGCCGTAAGTAACTCAGGGATTTCACAAATTACAGGTAATGTAGGAACCAACAACGGTTCAAGCACAATGTTTGGGAATGTAAACGGACAAATGCATGATGCTGATTTGGTAAGTGCCCAATGTGCTGCCGATTTACTCATCGCATACAATCAATTAAATGTTACTATTCCAACTTTATTCCCTGCAGCCTTGCTTGGCAACGGACAAGTGCTTACCCCTGGAGTATATTCTATTCCAAGTGCAACAACATTAAATTTGGATCTTACATTCGACGGCCAGGGTAATCCAGCTGCAGTATTTATTATACAAATTCAAGGACCATTATCTACGAATGCTGATTCAAAGGTTAAACTGATCAATGGAGCACAGGCATGTAATATATTCTGGAAAATTGAAGGATTGGTTAGTATGGCTTCGGGAACGACCATGCGTGGAACGGTGATTGCCAACAATGCCGCTATTAATATGAGCACTGGTGATACCTTAGAAGGAAGAGTTCTTACTACTGCAGGAGCAGTTACGGTTGATGGAACATTCGCATATACCCCGGTTGGTTGTGGAAGTCCGTATCTTACCGGACCAGCCGCAGTAAATTTAAGTTCTACGGTTTGTTATGCAATTTTTTCGGGTGACGGTCCGGTTACCAACGCTGGTATAACAACTGTTGTTGGTGATATTGGCACAAATGTAGGTTTAACAACAGGTTACAGCTCCTTGGATGTTACGGGAACTATCCATCCTATTCCGGATGGGTCAACAACGGCATGCGCTGCAGATTTGCTCAACGTATATACTTATTTAAATACTTTACCATATGATATTGAATTATTATATCCTGTTCAATTTGGAAATAATTTAGTGCTTACTCCACATACATATGTTATGAATGGTGCTGTTACATTTACTGATACTTTGTATTTGAATGCGATGGGTAATATAAATGCTGTTTTTGTTATACAAATAAATGGAGCTATATCTACCAGTACCTATTCAAAGGTATTGTTGATTAATGGAACCCAAGCCAAAAATGTTTTTTGGAAAGTAGATGGAGCGGTGGATATCAATGACTATTCAGAATTTAAGGGAACACTTATTTGCAATAATGGTGCGATTAACGTAAACACAGGCGCAACCGTAGATGGAAGGATACTAACAACCAGTGGATCCGTAAGTACCAGTGCAATCAACGTTAACATGACTTCTGGTTGTATAGGTGTTGGAATAGAATCAAATGATCCTGCAAATGTAATAGCGAATATTTATCCAAATCCTTTTACCACGTCTATTAATATTTCCCTTGATCCTTCGCAAATTAAAACTTGCGAATTAATAATCTATAATGCATTAGGTGTAGCGGTTAGAACCGTGATTATCAATAAAGATTTAACTATTCTCGAAACAAGTAATCTTACTTCTGGAATTTATTTCTACAAAATAATTTCCAATGATAAGATTATTCAATCCGGCAGATTGATATCTCATCAATAGTTAGACCAATACATAAGCCCTCTATTCAATTTACATTGAATAGAGGGCTTTATTCAAATAAATAACATAAAAAATTATGAAGACTTTAAAAATATCTTTTACAATAGTATTGGGGCTGTGGTTTGCTTTAAGTTCAACATCCTGCTTTCTTGTTGTAACAAAAGATAGCGGTAAACATAACAACGGCAAACATAAAGGATGGTATAAAAATCCAAATAACTCCTATCATCCATTGATCATAAAAGTGGACAAACCCAATAAGAAGCACAAACATTAAGCACTAAAATGTGACTGGAATAATAAGACGTCCTAAAAGCATCAACCAGTAATATATGCAAGTAATACAGATTCGACCGTAACACCACCTTGGCTTATAACCTCAATATTTGTATAAGAAATCAATTAATAGTTTAAAACAAATAATATGAAAAAATTAGGTTTATTTTTAGGATTGGCCGCTATCGTATCACTTACCTCATGTACAAAAACATGGAATTGTAAATGTACCGATAACAACAATGAAACATCATATCACGAAATCCCGGATGCTACATTGCATGATGCAGATCAAACTTGTGAATCATTTCAATACAACAATGCTTTTGGGTATAACAATTGTGCATTGTTGATTGACTAAGATCCTTCGCAGTCGATTATTAAAATTTGTTAACCCAATCCGAATCTTCATTTAAGAACGTTTGGATTGGGTTAACTCTTTTTTATGAAAAAACTATTCACCCAACCATTGATCATTGGTACAAGAACCAAGGTCACAATTCTTCTGGCAGCCATGAGCTTGCTAAGCTTCTCCCTTTCCATGTTCAGAGTTTATAAAACCAATCACTCCCTATTCCTCTTTCTTAATTGGAATCTTTTTCTAGCCTTTGTCCCATGGGTACTTACCAGTATTGTAATGCTATCACCCAACCTAAAAAAAAGAAAATGGATTCTTACCCCTCTATTTATATCATGGGTTCTATTTTTTCCAAATGCACCATATATACTCACTGATCTTTTCCATCTAAGAGTAGACACAAAAGTTCCAATCTGGTTTGATCTTGTACTTATCCTTTCATTTGCCTGGACAGGGCTTTTATTCGGACTAGTCAGTCTTTTTGATATGGAAAAACTTCTGAGTCAGTTTGTCAATAAAAGAATAACGACGGCCATTTCAGTGTTCCTGCTTTTCGTAAGTGGGTTCGGAATCTATATCGGAAGATTCCTAAGATGGAACAGTTGGGATGTCCTAAACAATCCAATGAAGCTTATGGGTGATATCGCTGACCGATTCATAGATCCAAATTCTCATCCAAGAACATGGGCCGTAACCATATTAATGGGATTATTTCTAAATATGATTTACTGGTCTATAAGACTTTTAAAAACAGAAGAAGGGAAGATCAGTAATTACTGATCTTCCCTTCTTCTGTTTTTATTTGAATGCTCTAGTATCCTAATTCCCCCTATCCGAAAAATCTATTAAAGCAATTCCCGGCAGGAATACATAAAAAACTACCAAAAGGGCTGATGATAGCTTTATTTTAAATCGTTGAATATTCATGATACTTTAAAATAATAAATAAACACTTGCACCAACAGCAAAAAAGGATACAATTATTATTGCTAATAGTTTAACAATCCCCATTTCCTTAATTTTCTTATGTGCAGGCTCAATAATTTTTATTTTGATTAATCGTGGGAGTTTAAATCCGTATATGGGACTCCTTGGTTGAATCGGAAGTTTTAACCGGGTAGGATCAATAACTGGTTTGCGAGGAGCAGATAACATGCTCTGTTGATTTGTTTTCATAAATTCAAAGTTGAGTTTAATTTACCATATGAATATTATAGAATATGAAGGAAAGTTGCAAAAAAATCACATCTGATAAAAAAGAGCCTTATGATTTGATATCATAGAGCTCTTAAACTGAAATAAATATTAAATTTTATCAATAATCTTTTTGAGCTCAGACTCTGATATATTAAGTTTGGTATACAGTTTTTTAAGCATCTCATCCCTAGTACCATCAGCAAAAAGTAAATCATCTTCAATAAGGCTATTATATTTCTCCAAAATTTTTATTTTTTGCTCATCCCAGTTTCTATCAATGGATGAGTCGGCTTGTGAATCTGTCATGGTCTTATATATTATGTTTATTAAGAAAACAAATATAAATTAAGATCAAGAGGGAATTGTTACAGGAATTTACAATCACTTGTAATATTCTCACCCACCACTTAAATCCTCCCACAGAGGTAACCAGTAACTAAAAGCAAATATTCTGGCCGATGGCGGAATGGGTTCTAATCCAATAAAACTTTTAACCTTGCATCCAACGGATTTGCATGCTCCAGTATACTTTTTATAAAGACAGATGGGGACTGAGTAAGATCAAACAGGTTGTTCAATCTTTCCTGCAATGTATTCAGAGGAAAAATAGTTGAATGAAGGTTTTTAACAATTTTTATCTGGTGCTCACTTTTCTTCTTTAAAGCCTTGTTCATTTTGGAAGCAATTCTTTCCAGTTCATTTTTACTCTTTTGGTGACCAGCTTTAACCATATTATCCATTGCGGGATCAATGGCCAATACTTGCTTTAGAAGATGCTCATATTGCTGATCCAATACATCAACGATAGGTTCAATATTCATTTCATCATGGTAATTTTCTGATATGAATTGATTGATCAAGTCATCCAGGTTGCTAAAATATTGTTCAAGTTTTAGACCTAACTCTTTTGATCTTCTATATATTTTTTCGGGAAGAATTAAAAAGCAATCCCTTAAGATCAAAGCTGGAAAGAAAATATTCTTTGAATCAAAGTTTCTTTTGTATTGAAGCCAATAAGCTATTTCAGCTGGACCTCCGATATAAGCAATATTAGGTAAAGAAAATTCCTGATACATTGGACGAGTTACTACGTTCGGACTAAAGAATTCGGGATAATCATTTAATTCTTTCTCCAATTCAGCCTTGGTCCATTTAAAAGTAGAATCAGCCAATGCGAATCCGTTATCAGATTCAATAATTCTTTCGCGATAACCTTTCCCAGTATAAAAATAATTTATCTCCCTAACAAAAACCTGTGCCTTATAACCAAGAGCTTCCAATTCGTTATTCGATTCCTGAACCTGAGCCACCGAAGATGACTGAAAGATCTCATCAGAAATATTCTTGCTAAATTCAGCCTTCAACGCTTTTGAATCCTGATCAAGTATTACAACTCCATATTCTCCAAATAATTTGTTTACAATACTTCTATGTGCCTGTGCAAGATCTTTGGAATCAAGATAGCTTCCAATAATTTGATTAAACAAAGGATCATGTTTATAATGATCTCCCCACTTATCTTTAATCTCAGACATTAATGTCTCTATACCCTCCAATTGCATTCTTCCAACCGGACCGTATTTATCAAGAGATACTTTCCATTCATACTTTTCTGAATTCAAGAAGAAATGATTGATCTCAGCGAAATCATGATCTTCCGAATTCATCCAGTAAACAGGAATAAAATGTTTTCCTGCAATTTCTTCTTTTAGTTGCTCTGCTAATTTAATAACCGAAGCAATTTTATAAATAAAATACAATGGCCCCGTAAACAAATTCAATTGGTGACCAGTGGTTACAGTAAAAGTATTTGGTTGAAGAAGTAATTCAATATTGGATTTAAGTACCTCGGAAAGAGTGGAAGAGCTATATTGTTTGTGTAATTCATCGTATAACAATTGACGATTTACCGGTTGTGACATTCTTTTTTCTGCTGCAGAACGAAGTCCATCAACGGATGAATCGAACGAATAGAATTTTTTTAGTTCTGGTTTTAAAGCTAAATAATCACGGGTAAGGCTGCTTCCTATTCCGGAAGTTTCCAGTGTTATATGTTGAAGAAATTCCACAACTAGTTTGTTAGCTTTCCATAAAGATCAAATTCTTCCGCTGAATCTATTTTCACATTTGCAAAATCACCGATTCTTACAAAATTATCTTTTGCATCAACTACTACTTCGTTATCTACCTCGGGAGAATCAAACTCAGTTCTACCAATAAAGAATCCGTTTTCAGCTTTGTCGAACAAAACTTTAAATGTTTGTCCTACCTTTTCCTGATTCAAATCGTAAGAAATAGATTGTTGGATCTCCATTAGATCAGAAGCCCTTTCTTGTTTCAATTCAGCAGGGACATCATCGTTTAATTTAAATGCACCCGTATTATCTTCATGTGAATATGTAAATACACCCAATCTCTCAAACTTTACATCCTTGATAAACTGTCGCATCTGTTCATGATCCTGTTCAGTTTCTCCGGGATATCCTGTAATCAATGTTGTTCTGATTGCAATACCCGGAACATTAGTTCTGAATTTTTCAAGTAACTGATATGTTTTTTCGCGGGTTGTTCCTCTCTTCATCGATTTCAACAACGGATCGCTTATATGCTGAAGCGGAATATCAATGTATTTACAAACCTTAGAATTATTCGCTATTACTTCCAAAACATCCTCTGGAAATCCGCTTGGGAAAGCATAATGTAAACGAATCCAATCAATCCCTTCAACTTCTGAAATAGAATTCATTAATTGAGCCAATCTTCTTTCTTTATAAATGTCCAATCCGTAATAAGTTGAATCCTGAGCAATCAATAATAATTCTTTGGTTCCTTGCTTGGCAAGACTCTCAGCATTCTTCACAAGCTGTTCTATGGGCGTAGAAATATGTTTACCCCGCATCAATGGAATTGCACAAAAAGAACAAGGGCGGTCACATCCTTCTGAGATTTTGAAATAAGCAAAATGTGAAGGTGTGGTAAGCAAACGTTCACCTACCAGTTCGTGTTTATAATCCGCCTTTAAAGTCTTTAGTAAACGTGGAAGTTCACGAGTTCCAAAATAGGCATCCACATCAGGAATCTCTTTTTCAAGATCAGGTTTATATCGTTCACTTAAACAACCCGTCACGTAAACTTTGTCAACCAATCCCTGTTGTTTAGCACCAACGTATTGTAAAATAGTATCAATACTTTCTTGTTTGGCGTTTTCAATAAAGCCACATGTATTGATTACTACAATATTAAAATCTTCCTGTGATGATTCATGAACAGCTTCAAGATTATTTGCTTTTAACTGTCCAAGCAAAACTTCTGAATCATAAATATTCTTTGAGCAACCTAAGGTTACTACATTGATCTTGTTTTTCTTTAATGTCTTTGTTTTCAAACTTCAATAGTTTTATGCAAACAGAGAATCGACAAACTCTTTTCTGTCGAACACTTGAAGATCTTCCATCTTCTCTCCTACCCCAATATATTTTACTGGTATTTTAAATTGATCTGAAATTCCAATCACCACTCCGCCTTTTGCAGTTCCATCCAATTTGGTAATTGCCAAAGCTGTAACATCTGTTGCGGCGGTAAATTGTTTTACCTGTTCAAAAGCATTTTGTCCGGTTGATCCATCCAAAACAAGTAATACTTCGTGAGGAGCATCAGGAATAACTTTCTTCATTACATTCCTGATCTTGGTAAGCTCATTCATCAGATTAATCTTGTTGTGTAATCTTCCTGCGGTATCAATAATAACTACATCAGCGTTTTTTGCCATTGCAGAATTTAAAGTATCAAAAGCAACTGAGCCTGGATCAGCATTCATTCCTTTTTCAACTATATCAACACCTACTCTTTCACTCCAGATCTTTAACTGATCAACTGCTGCTGCTCTAAATGTATCTGCGGCCCCAAGAATAACACTCTTCCCCGCTTTTTTAAATTGGTGAGAAAGTTTTCCTATAGTTGTTGTTTTACCCACACCGTTTACTCCAACCACCATAATCACGTATGGTTTTTTTTCTGAAGGAAGCTCAAAATTAGTGTAATCATCAGAAACTTTATTCTCCGACAAAAGAGCTATAATCTCATCCTTAAGAATAACATTTAATTCTTCTGTATTTACGTATTTATCTTTTGAAGCACGTTGCTCAATTCTTTCAATTATTTTAATGGTAGTTGCAACACCCACATCCGAACTGATAAGAATGTTTTCTAATTCGTCTAAAACTTCTTCGTCAACTTTAGACTTTCCAACAACGGCTCTTTTTAGCTTACCAAAAAGACTCTCCTTGGTTTTCGACAAGCCTTCGTCTAATGCCTGCTTTTTTTCTTTATTGAATATGCCGAATAATGCCATTTTATGTTGTTGAAAAACAAAAAGAGCTTCCCCGTAAAGAAGAAGCTCTCAAAAATACTTTATTTATAGAAATTACTTACTAGCAAAGAAGTCTTTAATAAGATCTTTGTGTATGATTTCTTCTTTGAATTGATACGCTCCGGATTTTGGAGATTTTACCATTTTAATCACTTTGGTAAAGTCTTTACCTTGTCCTGATTGAAGCGATGCTACGGTCTTCTTTGCCATGATCTACTGTAATTAATTATTTAATTTCTTTATGAACTGTCATTTTCTTAAGAACAGAATTATATTTCTTTAATTCAACTCTTTCTGTGGTGTTCTTTTTGTTTTTGGTAGTAATATACCTTGAAGTTCCAGGCATACCACTGTTTTTATGCTCAGTGCATTCCAAAATTACCTGTACTCTATTGCCTTTCTTAGCCATTTTGAAAATCTTTTAATATTAGTCACCGATAGCTATCGGGGTGGCAAATGTAAGAATTAAATACCTAACCTGCAAATTACTGTAAAATGATTTTTCTAGCCTTATTTACTTTACCATAAGACCATCTAACCATATATACGCCCTTTGGCAGATCACCTACTTGAACAGTAGTGCTACTTTCATCACCTGATAGTTGAAGATCCAGCTTTCTTACCACCTGGCCACTTAAATTAAGCATTTCTACCTGCATATTTCCAGAAGCATTACCAGTTACTACAAGTTTAAGATACTGTTCAGCAACCGATTGCATTATTTGCATGGTGAATGATTTATTATCTTCAATACCTAACTGACTTACTTTGATCATACCTTTCATGCTATTCATAGCAACGTGTTCAACGCATACATAATAAATATCCCCTAAACTAGTAGGGATGATAAAATCCCCTGGTGTTTTATCTCCAAAACCACCTCCCAAAGATGCAGTATCATTTGCATTCCATGTTGCTTGAGAAACCTGTCGGGTAGTATGAGTGATACCTGTTCCAACGATAATTGTATCACCTAAGTTAATCTGTAAAACCAAGGGAATATATGCGTTACCAGAATTTGTAAGCGGAATTTGTGTTGCAAAGGCATTTGCTCCAACGAACAATGCACTAAGAGCGATAAGTAATTGTTTTTTCATATTGTTATTGTAAAGGTTTACAAATGTACTAAATAGTTGATTGCAAAAACAGTACCATAAAAGAGACACAATGAATAAGTATACACCCCGTTTACAATCAAGTTCATTCAAATAAAAAAGCCCCGTAAAAACGGGGCTTTCATTTCAAAATGAAAAATATTATTGTACAATAGGAACCATTCCTCTAATCCCCATGTCTATAACGGTATCTCCGTTAAGTGGCTCATATAAATTATTTCCACCTGATTCAATCCACTCAAAACTATTATTGATAGATAAAGAAACAGTTATTACAATATCGGATGTTTCGTTACCAGTAATGGTAAGCGGGGCGGAAAATGCGGCTGTTACCAGGCAAGATCCAGCCGGTATTGGTGAAGATGCAAACAACGGATTAGGCACCGTAGTAGCTCCCGGAGGTGCTTGCCCGGTTGCAACTGACCCGAAACTTTCAAATCCCCAATATCCTTGATCCTTATTAGAATTAACCGATTGAGATTGGGCATTGATCATATAATTTTGAATATATGTTCGGTATCCTATGAAAGAAGCAACCGTGCCTACTCCATCAAAAACAGTTGGAAATGCAGGAGGACTTACACGGTAATTAATATCATAGTTCTGATAAGCCAAAGATATTCTAAGCCACTCATAAGTTCCTGGGGTTATATCTTTCAATGCTATTGAGAAAAATTCTGCACCCTCTCCCACTTTAACGCTTTGGTTAAAATCAATGGCGTTAGCTCCTCCGGTTGTGGTTTCTGGAGCTATATATAGTTTTTCTCCTGTACCTACTGCGGTAAACATATTTGGCGCTAACTCAATATAATGAGCACTCATTGCATTGAATTTTGGATGTTGTCCTCTATGATTCGGGGGCATTGTTGCCGGGTTTCCAAAGGCATCCAATCTGGTTTGAGTGCTATCAAACGTAAATTTGAAGACTAGTTTTGGACCAGTTGTTGGGGTTTCTGTACACGACGTTAACATCAATGATACGAAACCCAGCAGGGATAAAAACTTGAGTAAGTTCATAAATATGGGGTTTACCCTACAAAACTAAAAAAAATAGCCAAATATTGCTTTGGCCACTTGATTCCAAAAAAAAAGCTCCCTTTAAAAGGGAGCTTTTAATATTGAAAAGATCAAGATTAATTGTTGATCATAATTTTAAATGATTGAGAAACAGTTCCTGAAGTTAAACGAACTATGTAAGATCCATTAGAAATTCCGTCAATGTTAATTGGCAATGATCCTGAGGTAGCCTGATTACGGATTTCAGATTTGATCACTTGTCCTTGCATATTCAAGATAGAGATTTCTAGGTCACCTGTGATATTTTGTACTGGAATGTAAACGATTGATGAAGCAGGATTTGGATATGCAGGTTTTCCATTACCAATTGTAACTTCCTCATTTCCTAAAGTAGATGCGTCAACCATTTTAATTCCCAAAGCAGGAATAACATCAGTTCCAAAACCTAAAGCAAACCATGTACCAGCGTCATTGACTGGTCCAACAGGTTGTAAATAATAATTTACATGCTCATCGTAATCAACCGATGTCCCAAAACCAAGAAATACTATTTCGTCAAAGGTTTTTACACAGAATAAATATCTCTGATTGTCCTGAAGAGTGGTTGGTGATGAAAACGGAACATAAATAAACTGATCTTGTAAATCCGTAGTATAAGTATAGTTACCATATACCAAAGCATTCAGGTTTCCAAACGCAAGACCTGCGTCATTTAAATCAACAAATACATCATTCCACTCATATAAAGTAGTTTCCATTGTTAAACCAGCTAATGTTAAAGTATCAGCTGTACTTGCCGTAAAATATAAACCTTCAACTGCCATTCTGCTACCTACAGAATCTCTATAGTTTAAACACATTTCGAATTCAGTTACGTTTCCGGAAGGACGATATCCTGCAGCAGAAATAGGCATTAATGTAGTTGTATCTATAGCTGCGAACGAATACATAGTATCGCTAATTGCAAAATCAGCTCTTCTTTTATCATCTCCAGCAAAATCATCTGCAGAATCCGATGTTACCCAATATCTGAATTTATATAATCCTGCTGCATAAGTAGCTTGAGAGAACGTAGGAAGTTGAACCCATAAACTATCACCAGCTGTTAAAGAAGTAGCTGCTGATTGTTGAGTATAAAGTGTAGATCCACCAAGAGTAACAGATGCGTGTAAACGAACGTTCGTTTGGTTATTGTAACCATAGTTAAATACCCATGATCCAACTGCTGCATCAAATTCAGCTGCGATTTCATTTGCTGCATGAGGTACAGAACTTGAAGGAGCTAAAATGTAATCATCATTTTGGAATCCGATATCGTTAGGGAAAAATCCTGCTTTGTTTCCAATGAAAGCAACACAGTTTCCAGCTTGAATAGAACTTACCAAAGCAGCTCCATCAGCTTGAGTGATCATTACAACAGGGATATTTACTGTTGCTCCTGAAGCGCCACCTAGCATTCCAAAATTGTTTACCGGACCTGCAACGTTATTAATAATAATTACAGCAACCGCTCCAGCATTTTGAGCATTCAATGCTTTTAACCCGAATTCGCAAGATCCACGATATAAAACCGCAATTTTACCATTCACGTTTGCTGGATTTGTTACAGCACTACAGCACAAAGAATCTGAACCTACAGCAAAAGCCAAAGTATCTTCAACTGCATTTGCAGGAATAGTCATATCTGGCATTACTGTCCAGCCATTTGCCAATGTTGCAAAATTTATTTCTTTTGAACCTTGCACAGGTATGGGTGTCTCAACGTAACAGATGACCTGCGCAGAGGTTTGTGAAACAAAGCCCAGAGTTAGTAATAAGAATAAAGCTCTTCTCATAATCGCAATTTTTTGATTTTTTAAGTTATTTAACTTATTTAAATGTTATTAAAGATACAATAATATAAAATAAAAATCAAATATTTTCTCAAAGCGTCTTATAATAGGCTGATGATGTGTAAAATGCAATAAAAAATCCTATAAATGCAAGAATAAAAGGCTTACCCGGCAAATTCCCTTGGCTTTTATCCTATTTCACCTTACCATATATGTTGGAATGTTTAGATTTGCATAACAATCATATAATACCAAAAAAATGAAAAAATTCCTTCCTCTTATTTTATTCATTGCTTCGATCTTAGCCGTTGGTGCACAAAATTCAACTCCAATTGGCCAATCATCAAATGCATATAGCATGTTGATTCCGTCGCAAAATCAGGTATTTGTTAATCCTGCACTTAATGTGGTAGGATTTATTCACCGACATAATATTGCAATATATGGGGGTGGTACTACTAACAACGGAAAACTAAGATTTGCCATTTCAACAGATGGAGGAATCAATTGGAATACCGAACTTGGAGAATTAAATACAACTTATACTCGTCCCGGCAGATATCCGCAAGCATTCTTGCATAACCCATCAGGAAATACGACGCCAACATCGGCATTTATTGTTTGGGCTGCTCCAACATTAAATGTAAGTACCGATGGTCAGGTTAATGGAACATGTCAGGTTACAACCTCAAATCCGGTTACCACAACCGAAGCCTACCAATTTCAAAGTACAGGTAATTATGTAATGGGTGGGTTATGTGAAAGCACTAACGGAATTTTCTGGATGGTTGAATCTGCCACTTTATCTACGAATGATACCGTTTTTGTTGACTCTGTAAATGTTTACAAAGGAACCTTTGCCGGTTCAAATGTTACATGGGTAAAACATGTTTCATTGTATGCTCCTCATAATATGGCATTCGATGGAAAAAAACATTTTACAAGACCGAATATGGCATTTTCTCCTGATGGACAAACAGGTTACGTTGCTTTCCTTGGGGATATTAATAATTGCGACTCTACTTATAACCCTGTAATTTATAAATCAACAGATGCCGGAGCAAACTGGAGTAGCGGAACAGAAGTGATTATTGATAATATTCCAAGTGCAACAGATAGCATTAAACAATATTTATTTGATACGGGAACAGCCATTGAATCAGCAAGTGAAGTTTCTTGTGCTTTTGACTTTGATATGACAGTTGATGCAAACGGAAACCCTCATATCTTTGCCACTTTGTGTGCTGTAGAAAGAAGAGATACTGTAGGAGTTGTAACCGGTGCAAAAGGCTATGTAGTATATTCAGGCTACCCCAAAAGCGCCGTTGACATTTATTCAACTGATGGAGGTGGAACATGGATTGGACATTATGTTGCGCAGGTTAATCAATTTAGAACCACAGTTCCGGTGTCATCAGGTACACTTTCCATAGATAATTACAATCAGATATCAAGAACAGTTGATGGTACAAGAATGTTTTATTCCTGGTCTGATACCGACACTTTGATCCATCAAGCCGTAACTACCAATGAGGCCCCTAATACATTTATTGCAGGTTTTGAAATTGCTACCGGAAAACAAACCTGTTGGAAACAAATATCAGGAGTTTCCAACGAAGATTTTGTAATAACTCCAAGTATGGCTCCTTATGTTTTAGAAGGAACCAATGGAGGTCCGGAATTTACATTGCCAATAGTTACCCAGGAAATTCCTACTTCCGATGGTTTAGCCCCATCCAATTTTTATTATGTTGGTAAAGGCGCAAAATTTTGTGACGAGGATTTTAAAGATCCTGCGGTTTTAGATCTATCATGGGTTGTTGCACCTTCTGCTTTTGTTCCGGCCTGCTATCAATATACATCATGTTTCTCGGCAGGAATAGAGAATGAAGAATCAATCACTTTTAATTTATATCCAAACCCAACAAGTGATGTATTGAATATTCAGATTCTTAAAGGAGAGAACATAAAGTCTATACATATAGTAGATGGAATGGGTCGTGTGGTTAAAACAATTAATCCTGGCAAGATGGTGAATGGTACATACACATTAGAAGTTGCAGGATTAGCAGCCGGAATGTACACTCTTAATATGAATACATCCGTTAAAACGTATTCTAAAAAGTTTACTGTTACTAAATAATCCCTGATAACCTTCTTTTATAGACCGGGGCAAGATCTTGCTCCGGTTTTTTTTGGACAGAAGGCGCATCCGCCGAAGCTGAAAGCCGCCACAAAACAATAAAAATAAATTTGCACGTTATAGAACTATGTTTAACTTTGTATTTCAAAGTACTTTTTATGACCAATGAATTAGAGCAATTAAAGGAAATTAAATCCATGATGGAGAAATCCAGTCGCTTTATAAGTTTAAGCGGATGGAGCGGAGTAGCTGCTGGAGTAGCTGCACTTGCCGGAGCTGCACTTGCATATCCTTATGTGGATATGACAGCAAACGAAACGCTTCGGGGGATTTCCCGACGCGAAGGGTATGATGCTGTTACTGATTATCTTTTTCACCCCCTATCCTACATTGCTATCGGTACTTTTTTAATAGCCATGATAGGCGCATTTATTTTTACATATATAAAGTCGCAAAAACAAAAGATAAATATTTGGGGATCGATGAGTAGAAAAGTGGCATTCCACTTTTTAGTTCCATTTAGCTCTGGAACCATTTTTATTATTTATCTAATTAGCAATCAGGATTTTATTTATGTAGCACCATTGAGTTTAATTGTGTACGGAATTTCGCTCTTTAGTGTTTACAAATTTACCATACATGAAACTTTATATCTCTCGTTAACTATTATTGCACTCGGATTGGCCAATCTGCTTTTTTCGGGTTATAGTTTTATTTTCTGGACAGCAGGATTTGGAGTTTGCCATATAGTATACGGCGTATATATGTGGTATAAATACGATAGAAAAACTAATTGATTGAAGTAATGTCGAATTTTGTTGATCAGTTAAATAAAGTTTTTGACAGTCGGGTACGGCTTGGTATCATGAGTGCATTGATGGTGAATGATCATGTTAGTTTTAATGAACTAAAAGAGATCACCGGTGTAACTGATGGTAACCTTGCGTCGCATTTAAAAGGTTTAGAAGAGAATGGATACGTACGGGTACAAAAAGGATTTATTGGACGAAAGACGAACACTACTTATTCAGCAACAAAATTGGGAGAAAAAGCTTTTAAAGCGCATTTAGATGCGTTAGAAAAAATGATCAAAAAACTACAGTAATATTTTTTTTGTTTTATTACTTTGAAATTCAAAGCACTTTCAAATATGAGAAAAAATATTTTAGGAAAACTGAGCCACAAAGCCACTCAACTTCACAACATTTTGAAGCCAACTGCGGCATGGGATATTGAGCCTTCTGCATTGTCAACTTATCCGGAAAATTCTTTGGGATTTGAACTCTATTTATTCTACGAGAAAAATAAATTTCATCTGATTGCCGGAATGGAATATCATGATGCCGATCATATAATTCTGGAACTAAATACCGATGTGAAAAGCGAAGTGATCCTACAATTTTTTCTTTGGGGAAATGGAAAAAGAACTTTTTTCTCTACCCTCGCCTGTTTAAGTGCAATTATGATTCTTCCCGAAATGTGGTTCAATTGTTTATTGGCCATAAAAAAAGGAAAATCATTTAAGCCCATGTGGCATGTGAACTTAAAAAACGAACTAAACAATACTATTGATCAGGTTAGATCAAAAGTATTAAGTCCGATTAAAATCGACAGTGAATCCGAACAAAATTTTCCAATTCGAATGTTTTACCATAGAATATTTTAAAAATCGCAAACAATAAAACAACATAAAAATGAAAAATCAAGCAATGCAATTCTACGATAGATTCTATCTCGTATTCAGAGGAATCTTTGTGTTCTTTTTAATCCTGTTTTTACTGATACCTCAGTTCCTTATTCGTGATCTTATAAAAGAAAGAAAATTTCGACAAGCAGAAATTCGCGAAGAAGTAGTAAGCAAATGGGCCGCTGAACAAACCGTAAAAGGTCCAATGTTGCTTGTTCCTAAAAATGGAAAAACGGAAGATGGAAAGGATGGCATCGAATATATGTGGATCAAACCAAACGAACTGAATATAAAAGGAAACATTGATCCTGAAGTAAAACACCGAAGTTTATATAAAGTGGTTTTGTACAAAACGCAGTTGAACTTTAACGGATCATTCAAAAATCTTTCTATCAATCCGGATGTTGCCACCAATGGTGGAATTCATTGGAATAAAGCTATGATGGTAATGAGTATAAGTGATTATGCAGGAATGGAAGATGCCATTCGTCTTCAATCAAACAATACAGAATCAGAATTCAGCACCAATCCTTATGACGTAAAATTTATTGAAAGCGGAATTGCGGCTCCCATTAATTTAATTCTCGACACAAATAAACATGAACAGAATTTTTCCTTTGATGTTCAACTAAAAGGATATGAACAACTCAATCTTCAGCCATTTGCAAATAAAACAAGTGTGGAACTAACTTCTCCTTGGAGCATTCCCTCTTTTACCGGAAGAGTTTTACCCCAAAATAAAGTAACCGATAAAGGTTTTACTGCCATCTGGAGTACTATGGACGTTAGGAAAATAATTCCTGATCGATTTTCAGATGCTTATAATTCAACTGCATCCGAAAGCAATATGGGAGTAAAACTTTTACAGGGACAAGATCATTATTCAAAAACCGAAAGAAGCATAAAATATGCAATCCTTATCATCACTTTAACTTTTGTGGTTTACATATTTATCGAATTGCTTCAGAAAAAAAGAATCAATGCCGCTCAATACATTTTGGTGGGTGCCGCGCTTCTTATTTTCTATACTTTATTACTTTCCATAAGTGAGTATACCGGATTTGATATTGCTTACGCTATTGCTGCCTCCGCCGTTATTCTACAAATAAGTATTTATACAGGAATGGTTTTTAGAAGTGTAAAAACAGGAATTGTTTTCGCGGTACTTATATCGGTCCTCTACTTATTCATTTTCTCGTTGATTCAATTAGAAGATTATGCTTTATTAGCTGGTAGTGTTGGTTTATTCTTCATTCTTTCGATGGTAATGTTCTTTTCCAGAAAAATATCTTGGAATAAGGGAGATAAGAATGAGAAACTTACTTTAACTGATACACCTCCATCTTCCCATACTAAATAAAATGCGGAGCCTGAAGTACGGAGCCTAAATATATAATGGCTTCGTGCTTCTCCCTTCGTTATTAATTATACCGAAAGGTTATTGGAGAGACGTGCCTTTGAATGTCTTGACGACCGAAATAAATAATATTATAGAAATGAAAGATAAAATTTATTTAGTGTTGATTGGAGTTGTACTACTTCTTTTGGCTTGGTGGATCTTGCTCATTCGGAATGCATCATATAAACATAGGATCAATCAGATTAAAAATTTCAAATCATGAAATCATCGCAATACTGGAAAGAACATTTTTCCAACAACTTAAAAATAGAAAGAGTAGATTGGAATCTTCAACCGGAGATCACCCAAAAACAAAAACGGTCTATCCTAAAATCTCTTCAAGTCTGGCAATTGGGAGAAACTTCAGATGGGTCTCATTTGATTGCCGCTTCTAAAAAACATGCTCTGGCCACCAGTGATCCTGAATTTTTAGAAGCTGTTAAACTGTTCATTAAGGAAGAACAAAAACATGGAGAGAATCTTGGGAAATATCTCGACAGGATAAATGAACCCAGAATAAAAGAAAATTGGGGAGATAGTTTATTTAGAAAAGTGAGATACTATAATACGAATATGGAATTATGGACCTTATCCGTCTTAGTAGTTGAAAGCGCAGCACAAATTTTCTATCAATCACTTAAAGATGCTACCCAATGCAAATTATTGAAACAGATTTGTTCGGATATCTTAACTGACGAAGCTTTTCACATCAATTTTCAATTTGAAAGAATGTCATTACTCGTTAGAGACAAAAGTGAAACAACCAAGTTGATTCACTACCTCATATATCGAGTTTTCTTTCTAGCAACCATCACCTTGATATATGTAGCCCACCGAAGAGCATTTAGATCCGGAGGAATTAATTTCAATCGATATTATAGAAAGATGAATTTGAAATTTAACAAGACAATCAAAAGGGTATTTCGTCCCAAAACATCGGTTTTTCAAAGCAAATTGAAATGGGAACAAATAGAATTTTGATGACCAACGAGGAAAAACTCTATAAAATTATTGAAATAATTGCTTCACTATTTATTTCCATAGGGGCTATTGTTTGCGCCTTGTTCCTGTCTGTATTAGTTTTTAAATATACCAAAGGCAGAAACTTTTCAGATGTGGGTGTACCCGTGTACACCCACATGGGCAGGGCTTGTTTATTGGCATTGATAACTTATGTGAGTACCATTGTTTTCGCCTTTTTCCTAACAAGATTACTTTGGAAATCGAGAGACTTTATGTATGTATATGGAGTTGTGAATTTTTTTAGCCTGATGATCGTATTTGTGCTTTTTGGAATGATCTCCAGCTAAATTTCGCCCATCCTTAGGACTCCAGAGGAGGCCAATGTCTATAGACGAAATGTTGCATATTAAACCACACCCCGCCACGGCGGGGTTGAATGTTGGATTCCCATATATTTTGAATACCTTAGTTTCATTCGAAATTCGAAAAATCGTTTAGGTTATAAAAATTTGTCTTGAATTATATTATCATGAAAAAAATCGTTTATATCTCCATCCTATTTCTTTTTGCTTGTGGAAACAAGAAAAATCCAGATACAAAAATAAATCCAGATACTACAGCGGCTGGGAAGGACTCCGTTAAAACAGAAGTTAACAATGATAGTTTGTTGTTAGATTTCTCGGGCCGTGTTTTAAAAGCCATTAAGGAAGATGATGGTGAAAAAATAGCAAGTTATATTCATCCAAAAGAAGGAATCCGTTTTTCACCTTACACAAATGTGGATACCACGACAGATGTAAACATGTCGGTAGATCAGTTTAAAGGAACATGGAGCACGAAAGGTGGCAGAAAAAGGGTTTGGGGAAGTTATTCTGCAGGAGAAGAATTAATTAATATGAGCATCAGTGAATATTTTAAACGTTTCGTTTATGATTTGGATTTCCTAGAATTGGGCGAAATATCATTCAATCAAACCAAGGCATCAGGAACAATGATTAGCAATATCAAAGACATTTACCCCGATGCTGATTATGTTGAATATTATATTCCGGGAGTAGATAAAAAGTTTGAGGGAATGGATTGGAGAGCCTTAACACTTGTATTTAAAAAATACGAGGATAATTTATACCTCGTTGGTATTGTTCATTGCGAATGGACAACATAGAAAATATATGTCAATCAAGATACTTCAATCTATTGTTATACAATCGAACCCGGAAATAGTTTTTGATTATACCCAGGATTATAACAACCGTTTAAAGTGGGATACCTTTCTACAAGAAGCCCGATTAATTAATGGTGCAAATAAATTAGCAAAAGGCGTAAAAGCATGGTGTGTTGCCTATAATGGAATGGGAATGGAAACTGAATATGTAAGTTTCAACCGACCGAAAGTAACCGCGGCAAAAATGACTAGGGGCCCATACATGTTTAAATCATTTGCAGGATCATGGCAATTTGAAAAACAAGGTGAAAATTCAACTCTTGTAACATTTACATATTCTTTTAAGTTTAGATTCCCGTATAATATTGGATCAATTTTTATAAAAAAAATCTCAACAAAAACGTAAAACAACGATTGGTCGATTTAAAAAACTGTATTGAGGTAATATCATAAATATTGTATATTTATACTCATGACCACATCTCAAACCGAAAAGATCCTCAAGTTTGTTTTTCTGCTAGCTGCCATTTATAATATTATTTGGGGTATAATAGTTACTCTATTCCCAAATTTATTTTTTGATGTATTCGGAATAGAAAGAATCAACTATCCATTTTTAATGAGTGGAATTGGAATGTTTGTTGGCGTTTATGGATATGGCTACTATGTGGTTTCAAGACACTTGAAGCAGTATCCTCAACTGGTAGTAATTGGTTTAATGGGTAAAGCACTTGGCCCTGTTGGCTGGGCTTATCACGTATATTTAGGAAATGTTCCGGCGGCAACGTTAATGGTAAATGTATTTAATGATCTTATCTGGATCCCATTTTTCGTGTGGTATTTAATCTGGATAAAAAAACAGGGTATTAAACTATTTTGAGATGCTTACATCCGTATACCAAAAAGTTTTAAAAAGCGATTTCGAAAAACTAGGGCAGTCACTTCAATTTTCACATGGTAGTGAACAGTTTGTAAAAGCTTCGGGCATTATTGATGTTGAATATGGAAAGAACATTTTTGTAGGTTTGTTGAACAATTTAGCAAAAATGCCTCCGAGAGGATTAAAACAAAATGTAATTCTTACGGTTGAGAGAACTGAAACAGAAGAAATCTGGACCCGGAACTTCGAAGGAAAAATATTTAGGACTTCACAATTTGAAAAAAATGGATATATGATTGAAAAATCAGGTCCGGTGGCTTTAAAATTCAATTTAACAGAAAAAGATGGAAGCATTTATTTCGTTCAAAAACAAACATTGTTTTTTGGACTAGCTGCACCTCAATTATTTGGCCTTCGTACTATTGCTAATTCCATAGAAAATGAAAATGGATGGAAAGTAGATGTTGAAGTAAGATCTCCCCTATTTGGATTGATGTTATGTTATAAAGGACTTGTAAAAATGGAACGATGAGAATAGTTATTTATATAGCAATTATTCAGGCTTTATTGGGAGCTTTTGATACGTTGTATTACCACGAATATAAACAACAGCTTCCAAGATCGAAACAAGCAAAACGTGAATTGAGATTGCATGCATTCAGGGATTTTGCGTATGCAATCATCTTTATCAGTTTCGGATGCTTTCAATTAAAAGGAATTTTCGGAATTATATTTTGTGGAGTCATCCTAACAGAAATAGTAATTACGATTTGGGATTTTATTGAAGAGGACAATACCAGAAAATTACCAGGGGGAGAAAGAGCTATGCATACATTAATGGCAATCATTTATGGTGTATTAATCGCAACTTTGTTTCCTATTCTAAAAACTTGGATTCTATCAGGTTCAGAAATTGCAGTTACTTCCTACGGATATTTATCATGGATCATGTTATTTTTTGCCGTAGCTGTTTTTCTTTCAGGAATTCGGGACTTAATCGCAAGTTTTAAATTGGAAACGAAATCGCGGCAGGGATAGAAGCAAGTGCAGTGCACTGCGAATAGCCCGGTGCAGCCGCCATAAAAAATTAACCACAGAGAACACAAAGAAAAAAAGGAGGTTCACAGAGAAAAATCTCTGAGGCCTCTGTGCAAAAACTCTGTGACCTCTGCGGTTGAAAAAATCAAGTTTCGACGTGTTCCAAAAAACTCTTGCTATGATCCACTAACTGATGAAAAAAATCTAAAAAATGCTTTTCCAACTCCACATAATTTTCTTCAAAAATATCGATGGTCTCTTTACTCCAAACAAAAGCCTTACTTCTATATGATAAACGTTCAATCGTTCCATGAATTCCCTCATGTGTAGCATACATGGTGAACCAATTATCTTCTTTCATATATGGAAAGATACGTGCAAATTTTTCAGGGATATATTCAATATTTTTATCAAGATCTGCATAAGACCTGATAGAAAAATCATGCAAAGATTCATTACTGTATTTTTTCCAGTTCACACCCAGAAAATGATCATAAATAACATCACTGATCACTAAAGCATAATGCTTAATTACAGGATAAAACACCTTTCTTGTTTGCCTTACCAATTCATGTTGGTCGGTATATGCATCAATGCTTCTATGCAATAAAATGCCATTGGTGATTCCTTCCGGAAAATTTTCCGCTTCCTTTCCTTTCACGGCATCCGCAATCATATTTCCTGTAAGGATTTGATCATCATTAAACGATAAATATGCATGTGCAAGAAAATTCATACCAGGCAAAAGTACTATATTTGATCCAATGAAAAACAATTTCGATAGTTCAAAAGGTAAAATTGTTTATTGGCATGACAACAAAGGATCATCCAAAACTATTTTGCTTATTCATGGATTTATGGAAGACCATGAAGTATGGAGCGATCTTGCAAAAGAATTAAGCTCAAATGTTATCATGCTTGATTTATTAGGATTTGGAGAAAGTGAGCCTGCAGGAAATTTCCAATTTACCATGCAGGAACATACCGAAGCCATTCATGAATTACTCGAATTTTTAAACATTGAAAACCTTTATGTATTAGGGCATAGCATGGGAGGGTATGTTGCTCTTGAACTTTCGTTATTGATTCCTGATTTTAATCTGGGGCTTTTACATTCAACTTGTGTGGCCGATACGGACGAAAGAAAAGCGAACAGAAATAAAACTATTCAGGTTTTGGAAAAAGATCCACCACTTTTTATTCGTGAATTTTACTGGAACCTTTTTGCGGAACATAGACAAAATGAATTTGGCGATATCATTGAGATACTAAAGCAAAAAGCGCAAAAAGTTCCGGTTGAATATATCATAAAAACAGTTCGGGGATTACGTGACCGAAAGGACCATACCCATACCTGGAAACTTTCAGGTGGAAATAATGTTTTGATTGGGGGAACTTACGACAAGCTCATTAATGTAGAAGAAATTAAGGAACTCGCATTTTTAGGAGGAGCCACTTGGGTTGAACTTACCAATTCGGGACACATGGGTTTTTATGAAGAAGCTGAACACCTCCCAGCAATCATCGATAATTGGATCGACCCCAAATAAAAAAACCCTTTAGGGTTGAGCTAAAGGGTTCACTAAATATATAGATATATTGGTTATTTATCTAAATCATCAAAATCCACATCCGAAGAGAATGAACCTTCAGATACTTCTTCTTTTGCTCCTTGATGATTCTCACTGTTGTGATTCTCACTATTATGGTTTTCACCATTGTGATTATCGTTGTGATGTTCAGCATTTGGAACATATACCTGCTCCTCTACAGGGGTAGGGTTGTTCTTACGGATATAGTCAACTACTTCGGATAAACCATCAGAAAACTTGATAAAATCCTCTTTGTACAAGAAAACTTTATGTTTCTCATAGAAAAACCCGTTTCCATCGTGACGAAGTCTTCTTTTGCTTTCGGTAACTGTTAAATACAGGTTGCCATCTTTCGTAGCTTTAACATCAAAGAAATAAGTTCTTTTTCCTGCTCTTACTGCCTTTGAATAAATCTCCGACTTCCCTTTGTTATCCTTGTTATCTCTGTTATTATTTCTATCTTCCATAATCTACCTCCTAAGAAATGTATGTTTACACACAAATATATAAAATATAGCTACTTGATTACTGCTCCAACTATTATTTTGAGAAAATCTATGAACAAGCCATTAACAAAGCTAATTCGTTTAAATATAGTTAAATAGCCATCAAAATACCCAAAAAACCGTATATTTTCCATAGTATTGATTAAAATTTTACCATGAAGCAGGCGTTATACATAATCTTTTTTTTTGGGGTGTTTAGCCTGACCTCCAAAGCTCAGTCAAATTTTCTTATTTCAACCCCTGCCGAGATTAGGCTGATAGGAATGAATAATTACTTCTTTACCAGTCATCACAGTTATCTCCTATATAGCGCCAATGATTCAAAACTTCAAATGCTGGTGAATCTGCATAATTTGGTTGATGAGCACTCTGTTCCAATGAAGGGACAAGAAATTGAATACAATACGAACGTACTTGAAGACACCAACAATCTTGTGTTTACTTGTTTGGTCGACGAAAACCAACTTCGTCCAAACAAACCCCTTACCGATACTTATACATTTTCATTAACAGGTACTGCCCGTTTTAGAAATGTTGATTATACTACCATGATCGTTTGCAGCTACGGGGCCAAGATGATAAGAAATGGTTCGAATAGTAATACAACGGTTGTTGCCATCAACGTTAACATGGAGATTATGAAAATGGATAATCCAATGTACGTTCCGGTAATTAAAAGTTTGATCGATAATCTCAAAATTGAAATTATTGATGGAACGGTAAATATGGTTCAACGCTAATTTTTTATTTGTGTCTGTTCAATATCAGGTAGGAATTATTGGTGGAGGATTAGCCGGTTTATGTTCCGCGATTCATTTATCAAAACTTGGAATCTCCTGCATCGTTTGGGAAAAAGGGGAATATCCCCGTCATAAAGTTTGCGGAGAATATGTTTCCACCGAAACTCTTAATTATTTATCATTTCTGGATTTCGATCCATTTGCTCATGGAGCCGTTCATATTAAAGAGTTTCAGGTTTCTCATTGGAACGGAGATATTACCCATGCACAATTAAACCAGGGAGCATTTGGGTTAAGCAGATACGCTTTTGATGATATTCTTTATCAACTAGCATTGAAGAACAATGCAACGGTAAATAGTTTGGAAAATGTAACAGAAGTAGAAAAAAATGCAAATTGGTATGAAGTAAAAACCAATAAGGGCTCCTATCAGGTGGAAATACTACTTTCTGCGCATGGGAAAAAATCAAACATAGATAGATTGCTTGATCGTGATTTTTTCCAGAAGGACAGCAATTACATTGGGGTAAAATATCATTATCGATTTAATATTCCATCACAACAAGTATCATTACATAATTTTGAAAACGGATATTGCGGAGTTTCAATGATTGAAGATGAAAAGGTCAACGTATGTTATCTCACTACAAAATCAATGTTGAAAGAATATGGAACCATTCCTGAAATGGAAAAAGCCGTTTTACATAAGAACCCATATTTAAAAGATCTTTTTCAAAACGGAGAAAATCTCTTTGAAGAACCAAAGGTAATCAGTGATTTTTCATTCCGTTCAAAAACAGCCGTTGAGGATGGGATTTTAATGATTGGAGATTCTGCCGGATTGATAACTCCCTTGTGTGGAAATGGAATGGCTATGGCAATTCATGCAGCTTACATTGTATCTACATTACTAGATCAATATTTTAAAAAAAAGATGACCAAAGAAGAATTGGATTCAAGATATACTGAAGAATGGAAAGAACATTTCCGTTCAAGAATTGATTTTGGATATAAAGTTCAAAAACTTTTTGGAAGGAAGACGATTACCTCTGTTGCGTTAAAAGGATTGCAGATAGCTCCCTTTCTACTTCCAAAGATTATTAAAAAAACTCACGGAAACGATTTCTTTGCTCATGGATAAGTTTGCTCAACGAAATATAGTTCCCGAAATCATTGATGATTTTAACTGGAGTGGAAAAGATCTCGAGCAGAATCTAGAAGAAATTGAATGGATTAATAAATACTTGGGTGGAACCAGAGCTTCCGCCTACCCTATCTGGAAATACATTCAAAAAAATTTACAGAAACAAATTACCATTGCCGATATTGGATGCGGATCTGGAGATGTATTGAAGAAAATTCAAGAAGCCTCAGCACCCATAAAAAAAGTAAGCCTCATTGGTGTAGATGCAAACCAACATATCATTGATTTTGCGCATAACCGTCATTTTAGAGAAAATGAGATCTCATTTGTAAAAGCAGATGTGATTAATCAGTCTGAAATGATTCCGCAAGCAAATGTTTACATGATGAATTTATTTTTCCATCATTTCGAAGAAAAGGAGATTCACACGATTTTACAGAACATACTTCAGAAAAACCCTTCCTTGGTGGTAATCAACGATCTTCAACGAAGTAAACTTGCATACACTCTATTTGGACTGATCTGTAAATTAAATAATGCCTCTTTTGTAACCTTTAACGATGGTCGCCTCTCTATTCAAAAAGGGTTTAAACGAAATGAAATGACCAAAATTGGAAAAATGGCTGAAGGCTACCATTTTCAACTCAAATGGCAATGGGCTTTCCGCTGGCAATTGATTATAGAACCCATTAATGCAGATAAATAGTAAAGATTTTAAAATAAAGCAGTTACTTCGCAACATATTACGATAATGACATCCAAGATCCATACAACCCATATAGAACTCCCTGAATTTACTGAGACCATTGAAACCATTATTCAATATGCTGAAAAATGGATAGGTGATCTCGATCAGCGTTCTCGAGAAAAAATTCTTCGTCTCTTTAGAAATGCAAATGTAAATCGCAGATATTCTATTGTTCCTATTGAAGAAGTTTTCACCAACAAAAGTTTCGAGGAAAAAAACAACACCTACATTGAAAAGGTAACAGATCTTTGTGAAAAGGCGCTAAAAAACGCTTTAGAAAAAGCAAATGTAAAACCCGAAGAATTGGACATGATCATTTCTACCAGTTGTACCGGAATTATGATTCCATCTGTTGATGCATTTCTTGTAAACAGATTAAAACTTAGAAGAGATATTGTTCGACTTCCTGTTACCGAAATGGGATGCGCTGGTGGAACCTCAGCCTTGCTATATGCAAACGAATTTGCCAAAGCAAACCCGAATAAAGTAATAGCCATACTTGCTGTTGAATCTACAACCTCCACTTTTTTGATGGAGGATTTAAGTTTAACCAATGCAGTAAGTGCAGCTATATTTGGTGATGGATGTGCAGTTGCTATTATAAAACCAACTGAAGAAGTTCGTCCTTCCATTCTGGATACGCAAATGTTTCATTTTTTCGATCAACCTAGATTGATGGGATTTGATTTAAAAAATGCAGGTTTACAAATCGTATTGGATCCAGAAGTTCCTGTTCACATCGAAAAAGAATTCCCAAATATTATTTTCCCGTTTCTTGAAAGAAATAATCTCGATATAAAAGACATCAATAATTTCGTGTTCCATCCTGGAGGAAAAAAAATCGTTCAGGTTGTAGAAGATCTTTTTTCACAACATGGAAAAAACATTGATGCTACCAAAGAAGTTTTGCGTGATTATGGTAACATGAGTAGTGCTACTGTATTGTATGTTCTCGACAAATACATGAATCGCAACATCGAAAAAGGCGAATACGGATTGATGTTAAGCTTTGGTCCGGGCTTTACTGCGCAGACGGTTTTACTACAGTGGCAATAATCATACAATAGAATACCGATGACACAGATACAACTGATTTTGACGGATCAAATAAGTGAAGATTCGTAGCATTAGTGTCATCCGTATTCTATTAAAAACATTATCTTGCACCTACAATGACCAAAACATTTTCAAATAAATGGACCTTAATTCTTGGAGGTTCAAGTGGCTTGGGATTAGCCACTGCTCAAAAGCTTTCTGCAGAAGGGATGAATCTCATTATTGTGCATCGCGATAGAAAAACAGATCTTGAAAATGTAGAAAAGATATTTTCTGAAATTCGAAATTCAGGAACCAAATTGATTTCATATAATGAAAATGGAATTGATGCCGAATCAAGAAAAAAAATTGTTGCGGATATTCAAACACAACTTGGCAGTGAAAAAATTTATTGTTTGGTTCACAGTATCGCAAAAGGAAATTTAAAAAAGCTGGTATCTGATTCGGAAGCAGTTGCTGATAAAACAGATTTTGATATTACCATTCACGCCATGGCTACAAGTTGGTGGGAATGGACAAAAGACCTCCTCGACAATAATCTTTGGGAAGCGGATGCCAGAAATATTGGATTTACGAGTGAAGGAAATCAAAAATACATTCCCCACTATGTAGCGGTTTCTGCGGCAAAGGCAAGTCTGGAAGTATTAAACCGTTATATGGCGGTTGAACTTGCCCCAAAAGGAATTAAAACAAATGTAATTCAAAGCGGAGTGGTGGAAACCGCTTCCATGAAAATGATTCCCCGTTCCGAGAAAATTATTGAGCTAACAAAAAAACGCAATCCTTTTGGTCGGTTAACTAAATCCGAGGACATAGCCAACATCGTATATCTTTTATGCCGTGAAGAAAGTAAATGGATAAATGGAACGGTTGTTAAGGCTGATGGAGGAGAATCGTTGATTTAGGGCATTTTTTCTCTCCCGTAGATCTTTTTTTGCGGGATGTCAAGTATAACGCAAACCATGCGGCTAACTTCATCTCGCTGATTAAGCGCCTAAGGCGCTTTGTTTTAGCGAGCCAGTGAGCTTTCTGTGAGATCTGTGGGAGACCTTTAAATCAAAATCACCTTTCATTTAACAATTTTTCGGTATAATTTTTGTTATATAAAAACACCACTAATTATTATATTTGCAGCATGATAGCAACCAGTTTAGAGCAGAACATTTTGGACTGCATGCCTTATCAGGCACCTTTTAGGTTTATCGATGAAATTTTGGACCTTGATGAGGACCATATTGTTGGTTGCTACACGTTTAAAGAATCAGAATTTTTCTACAGAGGGCATTTTCCAGGTAATCCTGTTACTCCTGGAGTAATCCTTACAGAGTGTATGGCCCAAATAGGTTTGGTTGCGTTAGGCATTCACCTATACCACGCCACCCCTGAATTAATGAAGAATTTGAAAGTATTTTTCACCAATAATCAAATCAGCTATTACAGAGCTGTACTTCCTGGTGAAAAAGTATTGGTAAAATCTAAAAAAATATATTTCCGTTTGAAAAGCCTTAAATGCGAAGTCACCATGGAAAATGAATCTGGGGAACTCGTAGCCAAAGGTGTTATGGCGGGAATGTTCGCTAGTGTTTAATGTGTTTGTCCCTCATGTCTAATCTCTTCGTTATTCTCATCAAAAAAACCTCGTTTACGTTTGTAAACTCCGTATTTTTTGATTTTGAAAGCCTTGATCTCAAACATGATGTTCCAAACACTAATTTCGATAAAAGATAGAGTCCAATGAGTAAAAGGGTTGTAGTTACGGGAATGGGGGTTTGTGCCCCCAATGCGATTGGTCTCGATAACTTCTCAAATGCCCTAAAAAATAAAATCAGTGGTATAAAGGAAATTGAAGAATTAAAAAGACTCGGGTTTGCTTGTACACTTGGTGGAATCCCGCCGGTTACTGATGAGATCAAAAAAAAATATCTCTCTCAATTAACATTAAAGTTTCTTACTAGTTCCGCTGTTACGTATGCATGTATTGCAGGAGTTGATGCCTGGTTAGATGCAGGCTTAGAATTAAAAGATCAGCAGGAAAATACAGAACCTTATTGGAATGCAGGAACTTTTTTTGGAACCGGTATTGCTGGAGTCGAGCCTTTGCATGAAGCTTTCGTTCGGGTTGATGATATGAGGGTTCGTCGCCTGGGGGGCCGGGTGGTTGAACAAAGTATGGGCTCTGCACCAAGCGCATATCTTGCAGGATTAATTGGATTAGGAAATAAAGTTTCATCCAACAGTTCGGCATGTTCTACAGGAACAGAATCTATTTTGGATGGATATGAATTTATAAAATCTGGCAGAGCAGACATTATGCTTTGCGGAAGTACTGATTGTGATGGTCCATACATCTGGGGAGGATTTGATGCCATGTGGGTTACCAATAGGAAAATGAATGACAATCCCGAAGGAGCTTCACGTCCTATGAGTGCAACGGCCGCTGGCTTTGTTCCCGGGTCAGGATCAGGTGCTTTGGTATTGGAAGATTTGGAACATGCACAAAAACGCGGCGCTAGAATTTATGCAGAGATCTTAGGTGGAGCTATTAACAATGGTGGACAACGCCAAGGTGGTACCATGACCTTTCCGAATAATTTCGGCATACGTAAATGTATTAGCAATGCAATTAAAAATGCAAATATAAAACCTACCGATATAGATCTTATTTGCGGACATCTAACTGCAACCATGGGTGACCCCGGTGAAATTAAAAACTGGAGTGAAGTTTTGGGATTGAAAGGAAAAGATTTCCCTTATATCAATACCGCAAAATCATTGGTTGGACATTGTTTGGCAGGAGCCGGAAGTATAGAAGCCGTTGCTGCAATCTTGCAAATACGTGATGGATTTATCCATGGAAATAAAAATTCAGATGATCTTCATCCTGAAATTGAAGCCCTCATCGATCGTGAAAGAGTTCCATTGAATACTATAGAAAAGCCGCTCAATATCATCGGTAAGAGTAGTTTTGGCTTCGGAGACGTGAATGGAGTCATGTTTTTTTCAAAATTTTAAGACTTTTTTAAACTTATCACTAATTCTCGTGACTGTATGCCACGGACAAAATCGCCATCTTTGTAATGTTGCCTGACTTGGATGAATGTGCCTTTCGATCTATTCGGGTCAATTAAACAAGTAGAGTCATTATTTTCTTTGTGAAACCTTGGTGTCTTAGTGCCTTCGGGGCATTTTCTTAAAGAGATTCAAAATTTTTACGAAAAAAAAATGATTTTAAATAACACCGCAAAAATAACTGAAGTATGAATAAACCAATACTCCTCATTATTTCTAGTGCCGTATTGCTATCTTGTGGAAAAGATGCCTGCAAAACACAGGACTCGAAATTTGAACAGATTAAAGTGACTTATCCGGAAACCCGCAAAGATACCACCGTTCAAGATGATTATTTTGGCACCAAAATAAGTGACCCATATCGCTGGTTGGAAAATGATACCACGGCAGAAACAAAAAAATGGGTGGCTGCTGAAAACAAAGTAACCTTCGGTTATCTGGAGCAAATTCCTTTTCGTGCAAAAATAAAAACCCGTTTAACTGAGATTTGGAATTATCCAAAATATTCTACTCCATTTAAAGAAGGAGGATACTATTTCTTTTATAAAAACGACGGATTACAAAATCAATCGGTATTGTATTTTCACAAACAATTGTCCGACGATCCGAAAGTGTTAATTGATCCGAATAAATTATCACCTGATGGGACTACCTCTCTTTCAGGATTTTCTGTAAGCAAAGATGGAAAATATGCAGGCTATAGTTTAAGCGAAGGAGGAAGTGATTGGCAAACTATTTATGTAATGACGTTAGCCGATCAAAAAAACACGACTGATAAAATTAAGTGGGTGAAGTTTTCAGGAATCTCGTGGTACCAAGACGGATTTTTCTACAGCCGTTTTCCCGAACCAAGAGGATCAGAGTTAAGTACAGCAAATAGTTTCCAAAAATTATATTACCATAAAATGGGAACTGAGCAATCAGAGGATCTGTTGGTGTATGAAGACAGTAAAAACCCATTGTATGGTCATTACGGTGGTGTATCAGAAGACGAAAGATGGTTAATTATGGTAAGTACTACTGGTACTTACGGAAATACCTTAAAAGTAAAAGATCTAAAGAAAGGACTTACAGCTCCATGGATTACAATTGTTGACGACTTCAATAACGAAACAAATGTGGTAGACAACGAAGGAGATGATATTTTCTTAATGACGAACATTGATGCAGATAAATACCGAGTTGTAAAAGTAAACACTGCAAATCCTGATAGAAAAAACTGGGTAACAGTTATTCCTCAGGATGAAAATGTAATGACAGGAATTTCCAACATCGGAGGAAAATGGATTGCTAGTTATATCAAAGATGCAAGTTCGCTCATCAAAGTATATGATCACAGTGGTAAATATTTAAATGATGTGGAGCTTCCAACCAGAGGAACTGTAGGTGGATTTGGTGGTAAAAAAAGTGAAACAGAATCATTCTATGTATTCACTTCATTTAATATGCCTCCTACTATTTATAAATACGATACCTATAAAAACACGAGTGAAATATTCCGCAAATCAGAAATGAAATTTAATTCTGATGATTATGTGGTGAAACAAGAATTTTACGAATCGAAAGACGGAACTAAAGTTCCTATGTTTATCGTTCATAAAAAAGGAATTAAACAAAATGGAAAGAACCCTACCCTGCTTTATGGTTACGGAGGATTTGATATTTCTATTCTTCCCTCGTTCCAGGTACAATTAATTGCATTTCTAGAAAAAGGAGGAGTATACGCAGTGGCAAATTTACGTGGCGGTGGCGAGTACGGACAAGAGTGGCACAAAGCGGGAATGCTTTTGAAAAAGCAAAATGTGTTTGATGATTTTATAGCAGCCGCAGAATTTTTGATTGAGAAAAAATATACAAATTCGAATAAGCTTGCAATTCACGGTCGTTCGAACGGAGGATTATTGGTGGGAGCATGTATGACCCAGCGTCCTGAATTATTTAAGGTAGCATTGCCTGCTGTAGGAGTTTTAGATATGTTGCGATACCATCAGTTTACAATTGGCCATGCATGGGCGGTTGAATATGGAAGCAGCGACAATGAAGAAGATTTTAAAAATCTAATTAAATATTCTCCATTGCACAATGTAAAAAAGGGAACAACGTATCCATCTACCATGATATTAACAGCAGATCATGATGACAGAGTTGTACCTGCACATTCATTTAAATTTGCGGCTACGTTGCAGGCAAATCACACGGGAGATAATCCGGTGTTGATTCGAATTGATACTAAGGCGGGTCACGGAGCAGGAAAATCTACCACCATGGCAATTGAGGAGTGGGCTGATATCTGGGCGTTCACTATGTTCAATTTAGGAATGAAATACGAGTAAAAAACAGCAAGTTAGTTTTTCCAAATTTCAAAAAACAAAAACCCAATTTCAACTCGCCAAAATTGTCAGTCTGAGCTTGTCGAATACTTGTGTTATGTATTTTTTATGATTTGGAATTTATCCGAAGGATTATGTCGGCTTTACCCGCTTTACGCAGTAGCTTTTTGGTTTTTTCCCTATGTTATAACATCTTGCTAAGAAATAATCCCAAAAAGGCTACTCGCTGCAATCGGGGCCGCATTTGTCATAATAGAATCACCAGAAAACATTTAATCATTCATTTTTGTTTATTCAAATATTTTTCTATTTTATACAAACCAATCTTGACAACAAAATGAGCAACATAGAAATTAAGCAACTTAATCATCGTGGCAAAAGCCAAATTGGAATTTATTTTAAGTATGATGAAGGATTAATTAACATTGCAAAAAAGATCGGCTGTACATTCAGCAGTACGCATCGTTGTTGGATTAAACCACAAAAAAGACGGAGGTGGGAAATGCCGATAGTAATTGTATATTTATTTAATGTGCAAACTAAAGGCAAACCGTTAGCAGAAAAACAAGCAAAAAATTGCTTAATTGAAAAATCTTCCTACATTTGTAATCTCAAAACTAAAAAAACAGCATGTTTAACCAATTACATCATCATTGTCATCCTTGCACTCAAGCGAGCTGAGAATGATATGTATATAAAATATCTAATCCCGTTTGAGTAAATCAAACGGGATTTTTGTTTCTACCAACTTCCAGTTTCAGATTTACTCAAAAGGTTTAAAACCAAATAAAATGAATAAACTGAGAATTGCAATACAAAAAAGCGGAAGATTAAGTGAAAAATCAATCGGCATTTTAGAAGAATGTGGTATTAAATTTCCCAATGGTGGCGGTAAACTGATTACCGAATCGCCCAATTTCCCTATTGAAATTTTATTTCTAAGAGATGATGACATTCCTCAATATGTAGAACAGGGTGTGGCCGACGTTGGCATAATTGGCGAAAATGTGTTGATGGAACGCCGAAAAAACATTAGCATTGTGGAAAAACTTGGCTTTTCAAGTTGTAGATTAAGTTTGGCCATTCCTAAAGAAATCAATTATGAGGGTTTAAGTTTTTTCAATAATAAAAGAATAGCCACCTCCTACCCCAACATTTTAGAGGATTACTTTAAAAATAATAACATCAATGCTACCATAGAAGTAATTTCAGGCAGTGTTGAAATTTCACCGGGAATTGGATTAGCAGAAGGAATATTCGATATTGTAAGCAGCGGAAGTACCCTATTATCAAATGGATTAAAAGAAGTTGAAAAAGTATTTAATAGCCAAGCAGTGCTGGTTTCTTCAAAAAACTTGGAGGCAGACAAGCAAGAAATTTTAAAAAAATTATTGTTCCGCATAAAAGCAGTAAATAATGCGAAAGAGAACAAATATATTTTACTAAATGCCCCCAATGATAAATTGAACCAAATTGAAAAAATTCTACCGGGTATGAATAGCCCCACCATATTACCACTTGCAAAGCAAGGCTGGAGTAGTTTACACTCCGTAATAGGTGAAGATAAATTCTGGGACATTATTGATGAATTGAAAGAAGCAGGTGCGGAAGGAATTTTAGTGGTTCCCATCGAAAAAATGATATTGTAAAATAGAATATATAAAAGAATGAAAAAAATAATTAATCCACCAATCTCAGATTGGGGTGCCCTTTGTAAAAGACCCAATTTACCGGATACGTATTTAAATTATAAGGTGAAGAATATTATCACCCAGGTAGAATTATCTGGAGATAAGGCATTGAAAGAATTTGCTTTAGCATTCGATCAAGTAAATCTTACTAACCTACAGGTATCTATTACAGAAATTGAAATAGCAACTACACAGGTCTCCACCGAACTAAAAGAAGCAATAAAAATAGCTGCCAACAATATTCGAACCTTTCACGAAGCTCAAAAAACAATTGAACCAGAAGTAGAAACCATGCCTGGCATAACATGTTGGAGAAAAAGCGTGGCTATAGAAAATGTAGGTTTATATATTCCGGGAGGCTCCGCTCCCCTCTTTTCGACCATCCTGATGTTAGCTATTCCAGCTCAAATTGCTGGTTGCAAAAGGATAGCCTTATGCACTCCATCGGATAAAAATGGAAACATTCATCCTGCTATTTTATATACGGCTTCGTTTTTGGGGATTAATGAAATTTACAAAGTAGGTGGCGCACAAGCCATTGCTGCCCTGGCCTATGGCACGGAGAGTATTAGAAAGGTGGATAAAATTTTTGGACCAGGAAATCAATACGTAAGTAAAGCAAAAGAATTGGTGCAAAAAAATGGATTAGCGATTGACTTACCTGCCGGACCAAGCGAGGTATTGGTTATTGCTGATAAAAATGCAGATGCTAGTTTTATTGCTGCTGATTTGCTTTCGCAAGCAGAACATGGAGCCGATAGTCAGGTAATTTTCCTAACTGATAATGCTGAGTTGGTGGAAAATGTTAAAATGAATTTGGCTAAGCAATTGAAAGAATTACCTAGAGCAGATATCGCCGAAAAGACTTTAAAAAATAGCTTTTCAGCAGTATTTAGTTCAATCAATGAATGTATTGATTTTAGTAATTATTATGCGCCAGAACATTTAATATTAGCTATAACAGAAACAGAAGATTATGTAGACAAAATCCAAAACGCGGGTTCGGTTTTTCTGGGTAACTATTCATGCGAAAGTGCTGGTGATTATGCCAGTGGAACCAACCATACCTTGCCAACCAATGGTTATGCAAGAAGTTATAGCGGTGTTTCTTTGGATAGTTTTTATAAAAAAATAACCTTTCAGAAAATTACTCAACAAGGATTGAAAAACATTGGAAAAACAATTGAAGTAATGGCAGAAGCTGAACAGTTAATGGCTCATAAAAATGCAGTAAGCATCCGTTTAAAAAAGATGAATGATGAGGAATAGCATAGATCAGCTGGTTAGAAAAAATATTCGAAGTCTTGCACCCTATTCAAGCGCAAGAGAAGAATATGCTGGTACCGAGGGAATCTTTTTAGATGCCAATGAGAATCCGTTTGGAATCTACAATCGTTATCCAGACCCCTATCAAAAGGAGCTAAAAAAGGAACTCGCAATCCTGAAAGGTATTCATCCTGATCAAGTCTTCCTTGGAAATGGAAGTGATGAGATTATTGATTTAGCATTTCGAATTTTTTGTGAACCCAATGAAGATAAAGCTTTAACATTTTCTCCAACTTACGGAATGTATGAAGTATCGGCCAATATAAACGCTGTTGAACTTGTAAAAATTCCATTGAATGCTGCATTTCAACTTGACATGAACAGTTTACTGCCCTATTTAAAGGACGACAGATTGAAACTTATTTTTCTATGTTCACCCAACAATCCAACCGGCAACTTATTGAATACAGTAGACATCGAATTTATCCTAAACAATTTTAAAGGTATTGTAATTATAGACGAAGCGTATATAGATTTTTGCAATCAACCTTCATTTATAGAAAAGTTAAACAGATATTCGAATTTAATTGTGAGTCAAACCTTAAGCAAAGCATGGGGATTAGCAGGTGTTCGGATAGGCATTGCATATATGAACGAAGATATTTTATCTTATTACAACAAAGTAAAAGCGCCTTACAATATTAGTGCGGTTAATCAAACAGTGGCCATGGAAGCATTAACTAGACCAACAGAATTTAAACAGAAACTAGCCGAAATTTTGGCCGAAAAGGAAAAGATGATTCAGGAACTACAACAGCTATCTCTTGTCAATAAAATTTACCCTTCCAATGCTAACTTCCTGTTGATGGAGGTGGCCGATGCAAATTATCTATACCACAAACTGGTGGAGCAAAAAATTATTATACGAAACCGAAACACTGTTGTAAGAAATTGTATAAGGATAACCATTGGAACAACAGCAGAAAACCAACAATTATTAAATGCTTTAAAAAAAATACAAAATGGATAAGAAAGTTTTATTTATAGACAGGGATGGAACCATCATTAAAGAACCTGAAGATTTTCAAATAGATAGTTTTGAGAAGTTGGAATTTATTCCAAATGCTATAACCAATCTTTCGAAAATTGCGAATGAATTGAATTATGAGCTTGTAATGGTTAGCAATCAAGATGGATTGGGAACGGATTCATTTCCGGAAAATACTTTTCATCCTGTTCAGAAATTCATTTTAACAGCCTTGAAAAATGAAGGAATAACATTCGCCGATATTTTCATTGATCCCTCATTTGAGCATGAAAACAAGCCAACAAGGAAGCCAGGAACTGCTATGTTGCAAAAATATATTTATGGCGATTATGATTTAAGAAATTCATATGTTATTGGGGATAGAAAAACGGATATTCAATTGGCAGAAAACTTAGGAACAAAAACTATCTATATTAATGAAGATAAATCCGTTAATGCTGCATTAATAACTTCTGACTGGAATGAAATTTATAGATATTTGAAAACCATCCCCCGAATTGGAAAAGTTAGCAGAAAAACAAAGGAAACGGACATAAACATTGTTGTTAATTTAGATGGAACAGGTGAATCATCCATAGACACTGGCTTGCCATTTTTTGACCATATGTTACAACAAATTTCTAAACACGGAAATATGGATCTAACAATTGTCGTAAAAGGTGATTTGGAAATAGATGAGCATCATACGATAGAAGATACGGCCATTGCTTTAGGCGATGCTTTTTTACAAGCTTTGGAAAATAAAAAAGGGATAGAACGTTATGGTTTTCTTTTACCGATGGACGATTGTTTGGCACAGGTGGCAGTGGACTTTGGGGGTCGTCCTTGGTTGGTTTGGGATGTAATATTTAACAGAGAAAAAATTGGTGATGTTCCTACAGAAATGTTTTTCCATTTCTTTAAATCCTTTTGCGATCAAGCACGTTGCAACCTCAACATAAAAGCTGAAGGTGAAAATGAACACCATAAAATTGAATCCGTTTTTAAGGCATTTGCAAAAGCGATAAAAATGGCGGTTGCCAAAACAGATAATTATAACATACCAAGCACCAAAGGAATATTATGATTGCGATACTCAAATACAATGCAGGTAATGTTGCCTCTGTAGAAAATGCGATAAACCGTTTGGGTTATAACACCATAATAACGGATGATATTGAATTACTTCAATCGGCCAAAAAAGTAATTTTTCCGGGTGTTGGAGAAGCAAGCTCAGCTATTAATTGCCTAAAAGAAAAAGGATTAGACAAGGTAATAACATCATTAAAACAGCCTGTTTTAGGAATTTGTTTGGGTATGCAATTACTCTGTGCATACTCGGAGGAAGGGGATACAAAAGGATTGGGGATTTTTAATACCCAGGTATTGAAATTTCCACCTAAGGATCTGGTGCCGCATATGGGATGGAATAATTTCACAACTGTGAAAGGTAAGTTATTTAAAAACATTCAACCAAATAGCGATTGCTATTTTGTGCACAGCTATTATGCAGAAATTTGCAATGAAACGGTGGCTGTAAATGATTACATCCTTCCATTTAGCGCTGCTTTAGAAAAAGATAATTTTTATGCAACCCAGTTTCACCCCGAAAAATCGGCCCAAACCGGATTAGAGATTCTAAAAAACTTTTTGAGCTTATGAAAATTATTCCAGCAATAGATATTATAGATGGTAAATGTGTACGCCTTGAAAAAGGAGATTATGCCACCAAGAAAATATACAATGAAAACCCATTGGAAGTTGCAAAAATGTTTGAGGATGCAGGAATTAAATATTTGCATTTGGTGGATTTGGATGGAGCAAAAGCTGGACAAATAGTCAATCATCAAACTTTGGAATCAATTTCAACTAAAACAAACCTACAAATTGATTTCGGTGGAGGTATTAAATCGGAGACGGATATAAAATTAGCTTTTGAATCGGGGGCGAAACAAATTACAGTAGGAAGTATTGCTGCCCAAAATAAGTCGTTGATGTTGGAATGGTTACAAATTTACGGGGCAGACAAAATTATTTTAGGTGCGGATTGTAAAAGTCGGAAAATTGCTACCAATGGATGGCTTGAAAGCAGTGACCTCGATATCATTTCCTTTATTCAAGAATATGTAGAAAAAGGAATAAAATTTGGCATTGTTACCGATATAGAAAAAGATGGAATGCTTTCAGGACCTTCCTTTGAACTGTATACCGAAATCCTTACAAAAACAAAAATAAAGTTGATTTCAAGTGGTGGCATTACAACCATCCAAGATGTTATCAAATTAAAAGAGCTAGGTTGTGAAGGAGTCATTATTGGAAAAGCGATTTACGAAGGAACAATAAACCTTAAAACATTGAGCGAAGTATGTTAAAGAAAAGAATTATACCCTGCCTCGATATAAAAGATGGCAGAACCGTAAAGGGAATCAATTTTGAAAATATTAGAGATGCTGGCGATCCTGTGGAACTTGCCAAAAGATATACCGAAGAAGGTGCAGACGAGCTGGTATTTCTTGACATTACCGCAACTATAGAAAAAAGAAAAACACTTACTGGTTTAGTTACTCGTATTGCCACCGAAATAAATATTCCATTTACTGTTGGCGGTGGAATTAATACTCTGGAAGATGCAAAAGCAATTGTTGATTCAGGAGCAGATAAAATAAGTATCAACTCTTCCGCCATTTTGCGACCTGAATTAATTTCGGAAATTGCTAAAACATTTGGTAGCCAATGTGTAGTTTTAGCCATTGATACAAAATATATTGCCAACGAATGGATGGTTTTTAGAAGTGGTGGAAAAATTGCAACGGATCAAAGCGCAATTGCCTGGGCAATAAAAGGAACAGAATTTGGAGCCGGAGAAATATTATTAACTTCCATGAACAATGACGGAACTCGAAATGGATTTGCCCTAGATATTACTCAAGAGATTTCTAAAATCGTTACTATACCCGTTATTGCTTCAGGTGGCGCAGGAACGAGAAATCATTTTTTGGATGTCTTTAATCAAACAAAAGCCACTGGAGCATTAGCCGCAAGTATTTTTCATTTCGGTCAAATTCAAATACCAGAACTCAAAAGATTTTTACAAATCAAAAATATACCAGTTCGATTATGATACCTGAATTTAATAAAGAAAACGGTTTGATTCCTGTAATTATACAGGATAACGTGAACCAACAAGTGCTGATGCTTGGTTATATGAATGAAGAATCCTACCAGAAAACTGTTTCCGAAAAAAAAGTAACCTTCTTTAGCAGAAGTAAAAACAGGTTGTGGACGAAAGGAGAAACATCAGGCAATTTTCTTTGGGTTGAAAACCTATTCTTGGATTGTGATAATGATACTTTGTTAATTAAAGTAAAGGCAGATGGTCCAACATGTCATACTGGTAGTGTTTCATGTTTTAATACCCAATCTTCAAAAGGCTTTTTATATAAATTGGAGCAAACCATTGCCAAGCGAATTGATAGCGATGATCACAATTCATACACGAACAAACTATATAAACAAGGAATCAATAAGGTTGCTCAAAAAGTTGGTGAAGAGGCCGTTGAATTGGTAATTGAAGCTAAGGATGAGAATACCGATCTTTTCAAAAACGAAGCTGCGGACCTACTGTATCATTTTTTAATCCTTTTGAAAGCTAAAGGATTTAGTTTGGAAGAAATAGAACAGGTATTATTGGAACGGGATAAATAAAATTTATACCTTCACTCATGGAAAACTTAATAACATATAGCGAAGTAATAAATTCTCCTATTGACCATGTCTGGAAGCATTTATTGATAAAAACGGAGCATCCTGAAAAATTCATACCGGCAATATCAAATGTTGAAATATTGGATAGAACCCCTAATTACATCATTAGAAAAATGGAAATATCGGTGCATGGAAATGATGTAACGTTTGTAGAGAAAATACTGACAAAACCTTACACTGTACGTTATGATATTATTGAACATCCATCGAATATTGGCCATGTGGAAAACATCGCCGAATCTGTTGATCCCAATAAGACCAAATTAATCTATACTATGGCTTGGGAAAATAAAATAACCCATGATTCGGCTAATAATCCAGACATGCTAAAAGCTGCGGTCTTGCAATCTAAGAAGTTCATTGAAGAGAACCCTATTTAGAAATTTGTGTCGAGATTTTGAAGAAAACTCTAAAAGATCCTTAAATAAAATTATAACATACTAATAAGTCAATTTTATTGGAATTTAAAATATGAGAAATCAATTAATACTCTTCATACCATTTAAATTTTTGTTGGACAATGTTTGCTTTTTCTGTTTTTAGATAATTTAAAAATGAAGCTGAAACAGGAGAATGCTTCTTACCTTTTAACCAAATCAAACTCCAGGTGGTTTTAATTGGAAGACCTTTAACAGGAATTATTTGTAACTCATTATTATGCAATTCGTTTCTTATTCCAATTAACGGCATAATGGAATAACCAAGGCCAGCTAATAAAGCTTGTTTTATTGCTTCGTTTGAGGTAAGTTCCATTTTTTTTATTATAGATAGATTATTGTGCCCTATAAAATTTTCCATCGTTTGTCTTGTACCCGACCCCATCTCCCTAAAAATAAGTGGTAACCTTTCCAATAAATCTTGGTTATTAATTCTCTTGGCAAATTTAGTTTTTGTGTTACCCACCAAAAACAGTTTATTTTGAAGTAAATCCAACTTTTCTACATTAATTGATATTGGTAAAATAGATACAAGAGCAAAATCCACTAGGTTTTTTCCCAGACTATCAAGAACCATATTCTTGTTAGTAACATCCATCTGCAATTCAATATCCTGATGTTCATTCATGAAATCAGCAAGGTAATATGGCATAACATACTTTCCCGTTGAAACTATCGAAATTTTTAATCTGCCAGTCAACTTGCCTTTATATGCCAAGGTCTTATAGTTGATGGCGTGTACTTGGTTAATAATATTTTCCGCCGCCTCGGCAATTTCTTTTCCAAAATCAGTTATGTAAATCTTTCGTCCCACAATTTCGGTTAATGGTATGTCGAATTGGTCTTGAAAGTTTTTTAATTGAATAGAAACCGCAGGCTGGGTTAGATAAAGATCTTCCGCTGCTTTAGTTACACTCTTGGTTTGAACGATTTTAAGAAATATCCGAAGTTGATTTAATGTATAGTTCATAAAAATATTTTATGGTAAACATTACAAAGATAAATAAAAACTAATGAATAAGAGGACATACATTTGTTTCATAAAATAAATATTTTATGAACGCGACAAAAATTTCAAAAGAGGACATCATAAGATACCAACCTGCCTCAACCGAGGTATTGAGTTCCACAGAAGCAATTTTAAAGCGATTTGCCAGTCTACTGGAAGCCATGAAACTTGGCAATCTTTACAAACAGAAAGCAAAAATAAAATTCTTAACACAACATGGTGGAATTGTTGAATTTGAAGCGACTATTTGGTTCGCCTCCGAAAAACATACTTTATTAAAGGGTGGAATTTTGTTACCTAACCATAGTATTATAGAAATTACTTATTAACAAAAACAACATATGAAAACAATCACAATAACTGTAGCAAAAGGAGATGGAATAGGTCCAGAAATCATGGATGCCACTTTGGAAATAATTTTGGCCGCAGGGGCTAAAATTGAGATTGAAGAAATAGAAGTAGGCGAGAAAGTATATTTGGCGGGAAATACTTCTGGTATTGCATCAGAATCTTGGGATGTTATTAGAAGAAACAAAATATTTTTGAAAGCTCCCATTACCACTCCACAAGGAGGAGGTTATAAAAGTTTAAATGTAACAACAAGGAAATTTCTTGGACTATATTCCAATGTAAGGCCATGTATGAGTTTACATCCATTTGTGAGCACGAAACACCCTATAATGGATATTGTAATTATTAGGGAAAATGAAGAAGACCTATATGCCGGAATAGAGCATCAACAAACCGATGAAGTAGTACAATGCCTAAAATTAATTAGTAGGCCCGGTTGCGAAAAAATTGTTAGGTACGCTTTTGAATATGCGAAGCAACAAAATAGAAAAAAGGTAACCTGTTTTACCAAGGATAATATAATGAAGCAAACCGATGGTCTATTTCATCAAGTGTTTGACGAAATAGCATTGGAATATCCAGAAATTTACGTTGAACATTGGATTATAGATATTGGAGCCGCCAAAATGGCGGATACTCCTGAGATATTCGATGTACTGGTAATGCCAAATTTATATGGAGATGTGCTCTCAGATATTGCAGCCCAAATTACCGGATCAGTTGGATTAGCGGGTTCAGCAAATATTGGTGAAGAATGTGCCATGTTTGAAGCTATACATGGATCGGCTCCGCGAAGAGCAGGACAGAATTTAGCTAACCCCTCAGGATTATTGCAGGGAGCCATAATGATGTTAAATCATATTGGACAAACTGAGGTGGCTGAAAAGGTACAAAATGCATGGCTTAAAACAATTGAAGATGGGGTTCACACCTATGATATCTACAAAGAAGGTATAAGCAAACAAAAATTGGGTACAAAAGAATTTGCAAAAGCCGTCATAGCAAATCTAGGACATAAACCTGCCATTTTAAAAGAAGTATTTTATTCAAACAACTCAGCATTAAATCTTCCCAAATACAAACGCAAACCAGCTGCCAAGAAGAAATTGGTGGGAGTTGATGTTTTTGTGCATTGGAATGGAACAAATCCAAATGAGTTGGCCGAAACGATTAAAGGAATTGGTAGCGATGAATTTGCACTTTCAATGATCACCAATAGAGGAATTAAGGTATGGCCAGATGGTTTTAAAGAAACATTTTGTACAGACCATTGGAGATGTCGATTTAAATCAGCCGGAGGAGTTGATACGAGCAAAAACCAAATTATTGAGCTATTGAAAAATGCAATAAACAAGAATATTGATACCATTAAAACAGAAAACCTTTATGAATTTGATGGCAAGCCAGCTTATTCATTGGGACAAGGACAATAACTAGCTAATTAGATATGGTTAATATAATTATTTATTTAAAAAAAGAGTTTAACGCTGAAGAGCTAGTTGGTTTTCTTTTATTCGAAAAATTAATTGCATCTGCAACCGTTGATGAAAATAATATTTCTTACAAGATACATAACGACAATATTTATACAGAAATATACAGCGTAATAACAGCACAGTCAAAGTCCCTATTGTTGAAAAATATAATAGAAACCGTAGAAAATAGAATAAAGGATAAAGTGTTGATAAATTCTACACCAATTGTGGGCTCTAGCCAAACTTTCGACGAATTAATAAAAGAAAAGACAATAAAAATATAATTTAACAATGGACATACAACTACTACAAGGTGAATTTAGCTCAAAAGATGCTTTAGACCTAATAACAAAAATGTTACATGTGAAAATAAAGTATCACGAAGACAAAATAGTTAAAAATGACGATGAAGATGACATCAAGTATCGTGAGACAAAAATAAAAAGGCTCCAAAAAGAACTTTACGAACTAAGAAATGATTTCGAGAAAAGAAGGGGAAAGATAGAATTAGATGCAACCATAAAAATAGACTGAGGTATGAAAATAATAACAACTAAAGTTTATCTATGCTCTGGCGCAATGCTTACATTTTTGATTATTGCAATTCTATCAAATAATCCAATTGACGACCAGCTATTCGCATGTTTGGGAATAATTATTGGTGCTTTCGGCTTTAAAAGCATACAATCGTTAAATAATAAACCAGAAGATTTTCATCATCATTGAAGAAAACATCTAACACGCCAATACATCCTAATTAATTTGAATAACCTAGATTTATTTAAATAGCCATTGCACAAAATATGTTAAACTAAATGCAAATATTTTATGAATAAACTTGAAAAACTAACCTTGATTGAAGGGGTATTTTCCCAACAGGAAGCGAAAGATATTTTAATGAATGTTTTTTCTGCCAAAATCAAGTTCCACGAACTCAGAAATTTCAGTTCAAATGAGTTATTTGATAAAGACGATGAAACTGCCCAAAAAAGAATCCCAGAGTTAAAAAAGGAAATAAAGAAATTACAATCCATATTAGCTGAAGCAGAGACAGAAAACAAGAGAATTATCATCAGCTCAGAGATAAATATTTCATTTTCTTTGATTTAGATAAACATGTTCAATGGAAGAAATTTATTAATAGCAACCAAGCACCACAAAGAAAAAGTAATTGCACCCATTTTAGAAAAGGAACTTGGTGTAAAATGTATCGTTTCTTTAAACTTTGACACGGATGAATTAGGCACCTTTACAGGTGAAATTGAGAGAAAGAACGACCCAATAACGACTGCAAGAAATAAATGTGAAATGGCAATGGAACTAGCCAATTGTGACCTGGCAATTGCAAGCGAGGGCTCTTTTGGCCCACACCCATCCATATTTTTTGCAACTGCTGATGATGAATTTTTGCTTTTTCTGGATAAGAGAACAGGGCTCGAAATAATTGCACGGGAGTTAAGCCTCCAAACTAATTTCAACGGAAGCGAAATTAAATCTATTCGTGAACTTAAAGACTTTGCACGTAAAGCATCATTTCCAACCCATGGTTTGATTTTAAGAAAAAACAAAGATGACTTTTCGGAAATTAAAAAAGGAATTACAGATTGGGATACTTTGTTAACGACTTATACTAATCTGAGCAAGGTTGATAGTATAGTTTATGTTGAAACGGATATGAGAGCTATGTTTAACCCAACCAGAATGCAGGTTATTAAGAAAGCAACGGAAAAACTTGTTAATAAAATCAATACATATTGTCCTCAATGCAATATTCCAGGTTTTGATATTACTTCCTCAAAGCAAGGCTTACCCTGCGGGCTATGTAATTCTCCAACCCGTTCAATCTTAAGTTATCTATATACATGCAAAAAATGTGGATTCGCTAAAGAAGAAAAATATCCTAATGGTAAAACAACAGAAGAACCTATGTATTGCGATAATTGTAATCCATAGCACTAAATAATGAGAAGAATCTTAATAAAAAATGCTGAAGTTGTTAACGAAGGAAAAAGAATTATTAGTGATATATTAATAGTTGGTGAAAGAATTGAAAATATTTCAAATAATATATCCGATAAAAATGCACTGGTAATTGAGGGGGCCGGATTACATCTAATTCCAGGTGTAATTGATGATCAAGTTCATTTTAGAGAACCCGGTTTAACTCATAAAGGAACCATTTACACTGAATCGAAAGCTGCAATTGCCGGTGGTATAACCTCCTATATGGACATGCCAAATACAATTCCGAACACGCTTACCCAAGAATTGTTAGAAGAAAAATATTTATTGGCTGAAAAATACTCCCTAGCCAACTATTCCTTCTTTATGGGAATTACAAAAGATAATTTAGAAGAGGCTTTAAAGACTGACACTGAAAATGTTTGTGGAATTACTGATGATGGCCTATATTTTAATAGTGAAGACGGCATTTTAGCCGACCATCCTGATTTTCTTGAAAAACTTTTTTCCAGGACAAGTACTTTGGTCGCCTTGCACAGTGAAAATAGTGAGATAATTCGACAAAATTTAGAAAAATATAAGAAGATTTATAGTACAAACATTCCATTTAATCTTCACCCAATGGTACGAAGCGAAGACGCTTGTGTAAATGCCACAAAAAGCATTTTGGAAATTGCAAATAAGCATCAAAATCGACTTCATCTTTTTCATATTTCAACTTTGGCAGAGGCCAATTTATTTGATAATAAATTACCGGTTCGGGTAAAACGAATTACAGCCGAAGCTTGTATTCATCATCTGTGGTTTTCTGATAAAGATTATGAAAATCTCGAATCTAAAATAAAATGGAATCCTGCGATAAAAACGGAAGAGGATAGAGATGGTCTTTTAGCCGCATTGTTAAATAATAAATTAGATATTATTGCCACCGATCATGCACCCCATACAATGGATGAAAAGAATGGAAATTATTTACAATCACTTTCAGGCGGGCCATTGGTTCAACATGCATTACCTGCTATGCTGGAACTTTTTCATCAAGGAAAAATTAGCCTAGAAAAAATCGTTGAAAAGATGTCTCATAATGTGGCTGAAATTTATAGAATACAGGAAAGAGGATATATAAGGGAAGGCTATTTTGCAGATTTGGTGTTGGTTAATTTAAACATGCCTTGGACGGTGAATTTGGAAAATATTTTATACAAATGCCCCTGGTCACCATTTGAGAATCAAACCTTTAAAAGCAAGGTCGAAAAAACATTTGTGAATGGCCAATTAGTTTATGATAGGGGTATTTTTAATGAAACCTACCTTGGAAAAAGACTTAGATTTTCAAAGATTAGATAATTAATATACATATGAATTTTAATTTGCTTATTGACAACTTAACCAACCCAGCATTGCTATTTTTTGTATTGGGGATAATTGCTGTTTATTTAAAAAGTGATTTAAAAATACCGGCCAATTCATCAAAATTCATTTCACTTTATTTATTATTTGCTATTGGATTTAAGGGCGGGCAAGAGCTTTCTAATGAATCATTCACAACGGAGATAGGGTTTTCGATGCTATTTGGTATTAGTATTGCGCTAGTAATCCCGGTGTATACCTTCTTTATTCTAAGAAGAAAGTTAAATGTGTTTGATGCTGGGGCCATTGCCGCTGCTTATGGTTCGGTTAGCGCTGTTACTTTTGTAACGGCGGTATCATATTTAGAATCGCATCAACTAACTCTTCATGGTCATATGGTGGCGATCATGGCTTTAATGGAATCACCTGCAATTATTATTGGTTTATTATTAATTTCCATATTCAGTAAAGGTGAAACAACTTCAATTAAAAAACGATCGGTTATTAAACACTCATTTACTAATGGAAGCGTATTGTTAATATTAGGAAGCTTGGTAATTGGTTATTTAGCCAATGCTAAACAAGCAGAAGGAATAAAACCATTTACAAATGATCTCTTTAAAGGTTTTCTGGCCATTTTCCTTTTAGACATGGGCATTACTAGTGGAAGAAAACTAAAATCATTTTTTTCCTTTGGATGGTTCCCTTTCATTTTCGCAATCATAATCCCTTTATTTAATGGTTGCCTTATTGCAATGTTAAGTTCAGTTGTAACTGACGATATTACGAATAGATTCATCTTTGCTGTTTTGGCCGCTAGTGCATCATATATTGCGGTACCAGCCGCTATGAAAATTTCTGCACCCAAGGCAAATCCTGGGCTTTATTTACCCATGGCACTGGCCGTAACTTTTCCAATTAACATAACCATTGGAATGCCCATTTACTTTTTAGTAGTTCAAAATATAAGCTTCTAACAGTTTTAAGAATTGAGCAAACACAAAACCCGGTGTGAACAAAAATACAAAAACAGCTTGTTTTTGGATTGATTTTTGCCCATATTTATACGATGAAATCCTCAAATAAATCAAAGGTGGACAAATCTAAGAGAGAAGAGATATTAAAGTCTCTGCTTGCATCATTTAAAATTGAGGGAATTGATATTTCTGCTCAGGTCGCTGCAGCTACTTTGAAGAAACTGTAACTCAATCTGGGAAAATGAACCCGATAAATTCAATCATTTTATTGTAATCCTTCTCTGCTGACTTCTGAACGGCCAATACATACTTTTCGAATTCTTCCTTCCCAACTTTGTCAAATTGCAAAGATCCATACCTTGCTTTCCTTGATATCAAATTAACAAGTACACCTGCTGTTTGACCATTGCTTTCTCTGAATGGGAGAATAAACAATAATTCACCATGTACAATTGCAATGTCTCGAATTAAGTCTTCCTTATTATCATATTTATTTATCAACCTTGACAGTATCTCCTCTTCGAAACTTGCCATGGTTTGAGGTAGAAATTTTGCTGCAGCGAATGGAAAACCTCCTTTAAACAAGTTAACGTCTCTATAATTCCCAGCAAAAGAATATAAATGTTCAAGAGCTAACTTTTGAATATTGAGAATATACTTGACATCAAATTTTGTTCGATTAGCAAGACTTTCGGTTAATAGTATTTCTGATTTAAGAAAACCTTCGAATTCAGATAGCACAATATCTTCTGGAGAAATCAAACCCAAAAGATTCGGCAATAATTCATCTTCATTATCTGGTGACTTGTACTTCATCGAAACAAATGTACAAGAAATGTACGATGGCCAGGGCCTAACTACTAGTTCGCCATATTGCCTCATTACGTTTATTTAAAGTTACTTACTACACGCCCTGACTCTGCAACTCAATTTACCTATTCCTTTGCAATCTAAATTAAACTTCCGATATTTATAACCGGAAAATATCAATAATTGCCATCAAAATAAAAACATGAATACAACTACGGTAAAAGCATTCGGTACAGAAGCAATAGAAGCTGATTTAAAACAAATAAATATTCAACGTCGAGAGGTGACTCCTAATGATGTTGAAATTGATATACTTTTTTGTGGGGTTTGTCATTCTGATTTGCATACCGCAAGAAATGATTGGGGTGGGACAATTTATCCTTCTGTTCCCGGACATGAAATTGTTGGTCGTGTTACAAAAGTTGGAAGCGGTATCACAAAATTTAAAGTAGGTGACTTAGCAGCAGTTGGGTGTTTGGTTGATAGTTGCAGAACTTGTAATAGTTGTAAAGAAGATTTGGAACAATATTGTTTAACTGGATTTACAGGAACCTATAATGGAAAAGACAAACATATAGGTGGTCACACGTATGGTGGATATTCAGAAAAAGTAGTAGTAGATCAACATTTTGCATTGAGAGTTCCGGAAAATTTAGATCCTGCTGCCGTGGCCCCTTTACTTTGTGCAGGAATAACCACTTGGTCTCCTTTAAAACATTGGAATGTGGGTGTAAATTCAAAAATTGCAGTTGTTGGTTTGGGTGGATTGGGTCACATGGCCATTAAATTGGCAAAAGGTTTAGGAGCTGATGTTACTTTATTTTCAAGAACTCCGGATAAAACAAAAGACGCAAAAGATTTAGGGGCTGATACTGTAATTATTTCGACTGATGAAAATCAAATGAAATCGGTAAAAGGAAAATTTGATTTAATTATAGATACAGTTCCTTATGTTCACGATATCAATCCGTATGTAACTACGTTAAATGTTAGTGGAACTTTGGTTTTGGTTGGATACTTAGGTGGATTAGAACCATTTTTAAATACAGTTCCAATGATATTGGGAAGAAAATCGGTTGCAGGTTCTGTAATTGGAGGGATAGCAGAAACTCAGGAGATGTTAGATTTCTGTGGTGAAAAAGGAATTGTTTCAGAGATCGAGATGATTAAAATGCAGGATATTAATGAAGCTTATGAACGTATGCTAAAAAGTGATGTTCGGTATCGTTTTGTAATTGATATGAGTTCATTAAAAGGTTAAATATTTTTATTGATGATGAATCCCAAAGTTGATTTTTATTTTACTAAAGCAAAAAACTGGCAGGAGTTGTTAGAGCACTTAAGAACCATTGTTCTCGAATGCGGGTTAACGGAAGAATTAAAATGGGGGGTGCCTTGTTATACGCTTGATAAAACCAAGATTGCTTTAATTCATAAATTTTAAAGAATACTGTTCGGTTTTGTTTTTTAAAGGAGCTTTGCTAAAAGATCCCAAAGGAATTTTAATTCAGCAAACGGAGAATGTACAATCGGCCCGGCAAATCCGTTTCACCAATGTGAAAGAAAGAGTAAAAATGAAATCTACTATTAAATCTTACATCAAAGAAGCTATTCAGGTGGAGAAATTAGGTTTGAAAGTAGAATTAAAAAAGACCGTGGAATACGGTATTCCCGAAGAATTAAAACATAAGTTTGATGAACTTCCTCATTTCAAAAAAGCTTTTTATGTATTAACTCCAGGGAGACAAAGAGGGTATCTTCTGTTTTTCTCATCTGCAAAACAAGCCAAAACACGAGAAGCCAGAATTGAAAAATACATGAAATCAATTATGAATGGTAAAGGTTTAGAAGATTAATAAAATCTCCATCCTTCATTTGCTGCTGACCAACTTGTACAACTTCTGCCGGGTGCAACTGTTCCTACAGTTCCCGTTGCGTTTTCTACACCTACAGTATGTAATCCGCCATCAGTTGGCATTGTCGTTATAAAGACTTCAATGATGTTGGTAGTTTCATAGCACACTATTTGAAAAGTTCCTGGAAAATTTCCAGCCCCTCCTGGATAGTGAGGAATATTTGTCCAATTCACAACCAACCTTCTGTTAGGAGCAATCCCTGTTGTAAAATAAGAGATTGTACCTCCGGATAAGTTATACCAATCTTCCCAAGAAGCTGCTATTAAATTATTAGGATCTGTTGCCGTGGGTAAACATTGTCCCGAACAGCAACCTGAAGAAAAAGATGGGGCATTAAACCCAATATATCCATTATCCGCAATATGAAATTGAGTATAGTCGACACAATAAAAACTAAATGTAAATCCAATGGGTAGCATTCCTGAAGAAACATCATCTCCCAGAAAAATGGTTGTTCCTGCTCCTGCTACTGGTGCAAAAGGAATTGACATTACTGAATAAGGATTGATGCAACATGGAGGAATAACGGATGTAATATTGGAACTTGCACTCAAACCACATGCTGTTGCCCCACGAACTCTATAGTAGTAAGTTGTTCCACAAGTTAATCCTGTAATATTATAAGTAGTGACTGCTCCAACAGTCAAATTATTAAATCCTGGAAGAAAAGTTGCAAAGATAGGACTTGTTGAAACATCTAAATAATAAGTAATAGCTCCGTTTATTGTCCAGTTTGCTGTAAATGCTGCTGAGTTAACTCCTGTGGCTGCAATAGTTGTTGGTGCTCCCAACATCATACTTAACCAAGATGTACCATTGTATAAATTTATGTCCTTGCAATCCAAGTTATAAATAAGGAGTCCTTCAGCCGGAGCAACAATGGCATTTCGCTGAGCAGTATTCATACGAGGAATTAAAAATCCACGTGCAGTGCTGCCAATATCCAGTATGGCACTTGGATCACCAACAACACCCGTTGGATTGATCACAACTTGTTGCGCATGGACATGAAGGAATCCAACGACCATAAAAGTAGTGATTAAAATTCTTGAAGATATTTTTGAAATCCTTTTCATGATTAATAAAATCTCCAAGATTCGTTAACAGAAGTCCATGTTCCGGAATTTCTTCCTGCCGGAGTTGTTGACAAAGTTCCAGCAAGATTTTCTACACCTATTGTTCCCGGACTAATTCCATTATAATATGCTGCATGAACTTCTATCTGATTCGTTGTTTCAAACAGTACGATCTGGAAACTCACGTCATTGGTTGCTCCACAACAAAGTGGAAGTCCGGTCCAGTTAACTATCAATTGACGATTTGGTGCAATTCCGGTTGTAAAATAATTTACTGAACCGGCTCCGGGAGGATATAGATCATCCCATCCTCCTGCCACCAAATTATTAGGTGTAGTTGCGTTTGGTAATAATTGTCCAGCGCAACACCCACTTCCCATACCTCCACTGAAATTTATAAACCCGTTGGAAGAAATATAGAATTGAGTATAGCCAACACAGTAAAAACTAAATGTAAAGCCGATTGGCAATGCACCACTTTCCTGATCATCACCAAGTGGAACAGCAGTTCCTACACCTCCAGTAGGGGCATAGGCTATAGAAATTACGTGTAGTTAGAAATACAACATGGAGGAATTACGGAAACTATGTTTGAATTCTGACTTGTTCCGCATGTGTTAGATCCACGTACACGAAAATAATAAGTGGTACCACATGTTAAACCCGTAACATTATAAGAAGAAACAGCACCAACATTTAGGTTACCATAACCCGGAATAAAGGTTGTAAAAGTTGCTGTAGTAGAAACATCTAAATAATAAGTAGTAGAACCATTTAATCCCCAGTTAGCGGTAAATTGTGCAGGAGAAATACCAGTTGCGGCAGCGGCAGTTGGTGCCGCCAGCATCATGCTTATCCAGGCTGTTCCATTGTATAAATTAATATCCTTGCAATCCAAATTGTAAATCAACAATCCTTCTGCAGGTGCAGCGATTGCATTTCTCTGCGCCGTTGTCATCCTCGGAATTAAAACTCCCTTGGTTGTTGAGACTACATCAAGCATGGCACTTGCATCGGGCAATGCTCCTGAAGTATTTATACCAACATTCTGTGAATAAATGGAGACCGAATTGAAGGCAATAAGCAAAAAGGGTAGAATTACCCTTAGGATTAAGTTACGCATAAACTGGATTTTAAATCTTCGCAATGTACAATTATGAAGCTGAAAACTGTTACACAATTAACATTTTCATAATTAATTACTCACAGAATTTTAATGGGTTGAATTTACCTACTTAAGTATTTTTTAATAAAAACCCTCTTTGTTTAATTTCTTGCTTCAGAAGTTGAAAGAGCAATGAAATTTTCTCTGATAGCTGAGATAACCAGATCCACATTATTTTTTGCCTGGAATTTTTTCATCAGATTTTTACGATGTGTTGCAATCGTATGAGAACTTAAAAAGATTTTATCTGCAATTTCGTTATTGGTAAGTCCTTGAGAAATAAGTTCAAGTACTTCAATCTCACGATCACTTAAATTAATAACTGCATGTTTGCAATCAAGTTCACTTCCACAACAGGTGGTATCCTCGTTATTCAATTTTAAAACGTTTGAACAAAAGAAATTCTTACCTCTTAGAATAACATTAATAGCATCTATAATCTCAGGACCATCACATTGTTTTAAAATGTAACCGTGAACCCCTAGTTTTAAAATTTGAATAATATCCTGAACGTTTTCATTGCTATCCAAAACAAGAATCTTTTGTTTTGGAAGATTTTTCATGATGTAAGCAATAGTATCGATAGCCTTAGCACCCAAAACGTTTAATCCAATGATGATAACATCAGGCTGATATGTAAGAGAAAGAGCCACTGCTGCCTGATAATCATCAGTATCTGCAACTACTCTAAACTCAGGCTTTTCGTTAAGTACTGAGCGTAAACCTTGTCTAACCATATAATGCGCATCGGCAATAAGGATATTTGTAGTTTGCGTCATATTTTCACGATTTATAAAGCAAATATACTCAATTTTCTTTATTTAGAAATATTCTAAATAAGATACCCTAATTAAGGGATTGATCAGTGTTCATAGGCCTTGCAGATCAAAATAATCTCAACGCGGCCCCGACAGCAGCGAGTAGCCTTTTTTGTATTGTGCTATTAAATATTTTCGAAGTCGATTGAAACGACGGGCGATCGCCCGTCGCTACTTCGCAGCAAGATGTTATGACATAGGCACAAACCAAAAAAGCTACTGCGTATAGCGGGTAAAGCCGCCCTGAAAAATCATTTAAAATTAATCTTCATCATGATCGGCTTTTTTGTTCTTAAAGTGATCAGTGGTTCAATCTCCAATTTATAATCAGGTAAAATAATAAAGTCGAAATGTTTCCATAAAATAAACATGGAAATTTGCATTTCGTAGATCGCAAACATTTGACCGATACATAATCGGGGTCCGCCACCAAAAGGGAAATAGGCAAATTTAGGAATGGATGCAGAATTTTCTTCATTAAATCTTTCGGGAATAAATTTATTAGGATCGGTCCAATATTCTTTGCTTCTTTGAATTACATAAACGGGGATTCCATAGGTACACATCGCAGGCATATTGTACTCCCCCATTTTTTCGGCATTCAATCCTTGCCGACCAATAATCCAGGCAGGAGGATATAATCTTAATGATTCATCAATCACCATTCGATGATATTTCAATTCACGCAATTGCATCATCTCTGGTTTTTCCGTATTCAGATTTTTTATCTCTTCCAATAATTTTTCTTTCTCCGCAGGATTTGTCGACAACAAATACCAGGTAAATGCAAGTGCATTTGCGGTGGTTTCGTGTCCCGCAATATAGATTGTCATTACCTCATCCATCAATGCCTCCATCGACATTTTCTCTCCGGTTTCCTCGTCAATGGTATGTACAAACATGTCGAGTAGATCATCAAATCGTTCAGTACTTTTTACTCTCTTCTCAATAATACCAGAAACTATGTTTCTAATTTTATCTGCTGCAATTTTCGACTCTCTATTTGATTTTGTTGGCACCCACTTTGGGGGTTGAAATGGATCACGAATTCTTTTTGCACCAAATTCTATTACAACTCCTAATGCATGATTAAGTTCGTCGATCTGATCTTTCGAAACATCTGTTTGAAACAAAGTTCGACTTACAATATCAAGCGCAAGTTTATTCATTTCAAAGGTGATGTCAATTTCATCACCTGATTTATATTGTTTTTTGAAATTCGCAACTGTCTCTTCAACCACATCACCCATAATGTTTACAAGCTGAGCAATTCTTTCTTTGTGAAATGCAGGTTGGGCAAGTCGTCGTTGTTTTTTCCAGGTTTCACCTTCACTGGTAAGTAACCCTTGACCTAACAATGTTTTTAATTCATCATAACCAAAACTTTTACGAAATGCTTTATTGTTCTCTTGCAAAACATATTTTACATAATCCGGTTTAAAGATTAATACAACATCTCTGAAAGGAGATTGCAACCAAGCGATGTCACCAATTTCTTCATGACATTTTTCGAAAAATCTAAGTGGATCTTTTCTAAATTGTAAAGTGTGACCAAAAACCGGTTTTGATCCGGGTAATCCGGGAGGCTTTGACATATTATTGTTAGATTTATCCGAAAATTAAGAATAATGTCTGATACAGTTACACATCACATCGAAACAAAAAAAACCGGAAGATTTTTCACACTCGGAAATTTAGGTTCACAAACGAATCATATTTGGTTGGTTTTGCATGGCTATGGGCAATTGGGTGAATTCTTTATCCGTAATTTTAAAATTATTAACAACGAAGAGAATTTTATAATTGCTCCGGAAGCTTTGTCACGTTTCTATTTAAATGAAACTGCAGGCAGAACTGGTGCTTCGTGGATGACAAAGGAAGACAGAGAATATGAAATTAAGGACTATTTGCATTATTTGGATACTGTGATGAATTCATTGGAGATTCCAGTGAATTGCAAAATTCACGTATTGGGATTTTCGCAGGGAGCGGCAACCGCATGCAGGTGGGCCATGCATACGGAGAAGCCTATAAACACGCTGATTAGTTGGGCCGGGTTTTTTCCTCCTGATATGAAATGGACGTCTCCCAAATACACGAATAATGCTTTATCTGCCTATTTATTATACGGAACCAATGATGAATATGTAAAAGATGATTTGAAAAAACAAATGGAAAATGTGATTTCTACAATTGAAAAGAAACCTAATATTATTATATTTGAAGGGAAACATGAAATAATAGAATCAACACTCTATACACTTTATAAATCAATAGAAAATACATAATTTATGTCAGAAAAATCTCCAATCAATTTAAATAAACTGGTTAAAAATATTTTAACCATAGGCTCCCTATTCTTGGTCGGATTTTTATTATGGTACTTTAGTAGTGTTACCATTTATATTGTTTGCGGAGTTATTCTATCATTAGTTGCTCGTCCACTATATAGCTTATTGGAACGAATTAATATTGGTAAATTTAAAATCCCAAGTATTATAAATGCATTATTAAGCATTTTCCTGGTATGGGGAGTTTTAGGAGGAGTTGGGGCTTTAGTATTTCCAATTATTATAAAAGAAGGAGTAAAAGTCTCAAAAGTAAATCCCGAAAAATTAATATCCCAGTTAGAAACCCCCATCAATAACGTAGTAAAAAAGATGGAGGCCTTTGGCCTGATAGATTTTGAAGAATTTGATACTACCAAAAGCGAACCTATTAAAACCATCGAAAGAACCATTGTATATAAACTCCCGTGCGACAGCATTTCAATTGCTACTTATAATAATAGTGGAATCATTGAACCGGAAATGGATACATTGATAAAGGTATCCACAACAGTGCTAAGTACAAATAAAGATTCTGTACAAACAGGAATTGCACATAGAAAAGAGATTGAAGGGATGATAAAAACCTTTGGAATGAAGTATATAAGCTTTAAGAAAGTTAGCTCATGGTTTGGTTCCGCTTTTCTTTTATTGGGTAATATATTAGCAACTATTGTTTCGGCATCTTTTTTGGCGTTTTTCTTTTTACGAGAAAAAAGCCTATTAAAAAATATAGTGGTTACCATTATGCCAGCTAAATACGAAAAACAAACGCTGACGATTATGACCGAAAGTCAAAAAATATTGTCAAGATATTTTATTGGGCTTATGCTTGAGCTAATTTTGGTAATGGTATGTGTTATGATCGGAATGTTAATTATTGGTTTAAGTTTCGAATTAGCCATTGCCATTGGGTTTTTTGTTGGGCTCTTTAATATTGTACCTTATGTAGGCCCTATTATTGGAGGTGTAATTGGAATATTTATGGGTGTTTCCAACTATTTAGATGCTGATATTTATACCACCATATTACCATTAATGGGGAAAATGGCGATCGTGTTTTGGATAACACAATTAATTGATAATAATCTTTTTCAAACTTTGATATTTTCTAATAGTGTAAAAGCCCATCCTATAGAAATATTCCTTGTTATAGTTCTGGCAGGAAGTATGTCTGGTATTGTAGGAATGATGTTTGCTATTCCTGTATATAGTGTCCTTCGAATTATTGCCAAGCAGTTTTTAGGTCAGTTCAAGATGATTAGGTCACTTACGCAGGACATATAAGATGAAAATTTTAGTCGCTCCTTTAGATTGGGGATTGGGGCATGCTGCAAGATGTGTTCCACTCATTCATTCTCTCATCAAACATGGATATAATATTGTTCTAGGTGGATCGGGTTTATCAGGCAAGCTTTTGCAATTAGAATTTCCAACACTCCCCTATTTAGAAATCCCGGGATACGATATAACCTATTCTTCTAAATTACCCATGTCGATAGCCATGCTTCGACAAGCTCCAGGAATTTTACGATCCATTCAAAATGAAAAAAAATGGCTGGAGCAAAAAATGGAAGTGGAGAAATTCGATGTAGTAATCTCTGATCATCGTTACGGATTGTACAACAAGAATGTGTTTTCTGTTTTCATGGGTCACCAATTGTTTATTTCTTCAGGGAGTTCCGATCTGTTAGAGCCGATGTTATGGAAAGTAAATAAATCATACATCGAGAATTTTAATCTATGTTGGATTCCCGATCTTCCCGGTGACGAAAATGCTTCCGGAAAGCTATCTCATAAAAATCTGATTCCGTTTCCACATAATTATATCGGACTTCTTTCAAGACTTTCTCCGGGTATGAACGAAGAAAAAATATATAAAGCAGCATTTATTCTTTCAGGGTTAGAACCACTTCGAACCGAGCTTGAAAATATTTTGATTCAACAAAGCTACGATCTGGAAGAAGGAAGATATATTCTGATAAGAGGAACTGACCAACCCATTCAAAAAACTCCACCCAACAATATGGAGGTGATTGATCTGGCAGATTCAAAAAAGATGGGAGAGGTTATCAAACAATCAGAGATAATGGTAAGCAGGGCGGGCTATTCTTCTATTATGGATTATCTGGTTACAGTATCCAGAGCTATTTTGATTCCTACTCCGGGACAAACAGAGCAGGAATACCTGGCTAAATATCATTACGAATCGGGCAATTTCTACAGGGTCGAACAATCAAAACTTGATTTGAAGAATGACCTCAAACTAGGGTTTACCTTTAGCCCACAATTGAGCAATGATGCTGGCTTGCTGGAGAAGGCGATAAAGGAACTTCCCATATAAATTAGGTTTTTTTAAACAGTGCATACCTCCAAGGCCGGTAAATTCGTTTAAATTTGTACTGTATCGCATCACGTAAACTAAATGAATAAGCAATCAAGACTCATAGTGTTCATGCCAATATTAATGGCAGTGGCCACCATCTTTGGGATTTTTATAGGGAAAAATTTACCGTCATCATCAGGTGGAACTAAAAAGAATAATCTTTTTTATACCAATAGTGGAAGTCAGAACGATAAACTCAACCAAATCATCAGTCTGATTGAACAGGAATATGTAGATACAGTTAATACTGATCATTTAACCGACGAAGCAATTGCAGCTTTACTTGAACAACTTGATCCACATAGTGCATACATTCCACCGGTAGATCTTCAAGGAGTAAATGAAGATATGGAAGGGAACTTCGATGGAATTGGAGTAGAATTCAATATAGTGAATGATACAATCGTTGTTGTCGCAGCTATTTCGGGTGGACCATCGGAAGCATTGGGAATTCGTTCGGGAGACCGAATTGTAAAGATCGATGGAACAAATGTTGCCGGAATTAAAATCAAGAACGAAGATGTAATAAAAAAACTTCGTGGTAAAAAAGGAACCAAAGTAAAAGTAGAAGTTGCCCGTAGAAATTCAAAAGAATTAGTTCCTTATACTATTACACGCGATAAGATCCCATTATATAGTTTGGATGCATCCTACATGGTAAATGATGAAACAGGATATATCAAATTGAATCGTTTTGCGGAAAATACTTATGATGAATACATGGATGCTTTCAAGAAATTGAAAAAATCGGGTATGAAGAAAATGATTTTAGATCTTCGTGGAAATCCGGGTGGATATTTAAATATTGCAATCGCTATTGCCGATGAGTTTTTGAAAAGCAAAGAGATGATTGTCTATACCCAAGGGAGATCAAGAGAAAAAGAAGATTTTAAAGCAACCACCGAGGGTGAATTTGAAGACCAACCCTTGGTAATATTGATTGATGAAGGATCAGCTTCAGCTTCGGAGATTATTGCAGGTTCGATGCAGGACAACGATAGAGCAACCATTATTGGTCGTCGTTCGTTTGGAAAAGGTTTGGTTCAGGAACAATTTGAATTCAAAGACGGATCAGCTATCCGATTAACTGTTGCACGTTATTATACGGCTTCGGGAAGATGTATTCAACGTTCTTATGCGGAAGGAACAGAAAAATATTATGAAGACATCTATTCTGAAATTCTGAATAAAGATCCAAACCATAAAGCAAATCCAGGTGATACCTTACATAAATTCAAAACCAAAGGTGGACGAATTGTTTATGGCGGAGGCGGAATAACTCCCGATATTTATGTTCCTATGGACACTTCAGGATATTCAAAATACTATAGTGATGTGATTAGCAAAGGAGTGAGTTATGATTTTTGTTTTGATTATTCGGATAGAAATCGTGGAATGTTAACCACTAAGTTTAAAGACTATCGTGATTTTGCAAAAGATATGGGCCTTGCAGATAAAATTCTGGGAGAATTTGTAGATTTTGCAGGTAAACATGGAATTACCCGTAATGAAGCAGAGATCCGTCGCTCAAGACTATGGTTAATTAACCGTTTACAATCGCTGGTTGCAAGAAATATCTGGAAAAATGAAGGCTTTTACTATATCATTAATAAGGATGACACCCACATACATGCGGCTCTTAAGCATTTGAACCGTCAGTAATAGAGGGCATTGGTATCTAAACAATACCTAAACTTAACAATTTCATAATCTTTCGATAAATGTGTATCTTGTAATTCACAAACACATTAACATGAAAAAGTTTTTACTTACCCTTATCCCTGCATTATTTATTGCTAATTCATTTGCGCAAGTAGATTGTTCGGGTGGTCGTTATTACACGCCAATTTTCACAAACCTCGATTCTGCAATGAATGTTGTTTATGGGAATGCTGAATTCAGCGCAGGAAACTTCCAGGATCTTAAAATGGATATCTGGTGGCCTGCAGGTGATTTGGTACAAAACCGTCCGTTAGTTATTCTTGCGCATGGTGGAAGTTTTATTGGTGGTACAAAGTCAGATGGCGGAATGGCAGAGCATTGTCGTTGGTTGGCTAGCATGGGTTATGTTGCTGCATCCATTGATTATCGTTTAGCGAATGTAATCGACATCATCTTAAGTGCTGATGTGGAATCAACTTATGTAAATGTGGTTTATAAAGCAGTGCATGATTATATGGCTGCTGTAAGGTTTTTTAGAGAAGATGCTGCAGGTGCAAACACATATCAAATCGATCCTGCTTTGGTTATCGCAGGAGGATTTAGTGCAGGATCTATTATGGCGTTGCATTTAGCATATATGGATCAACCATCTGAATTGCACCCTGATATTGTTGCGGTAAATGACGGTGGGTTTTATGGAGCAAGTGGCCATCCCGGTTATCCTGTAAACCCTCAGGCTGTTTTAAACTATTGCGGTGCTTTGGCCGATACTATTTATATGCAAGCGGGTAATATTCCTTTAATGAGTATTCATGGTACTGCTGATGGAACCGTTCCTTACGGTACTGCTATGGCAAATCCTGGAATTCCCGTTATGGTAGTAAGCGGAAGCGGATCTATTCATGAAAGAGCATTAAACTTAGGAATTGATAATCCATTGTTGGCTTATGTAGGACGTGATCATTGTGAATTCTGGACCACTCCGGCACAATCAGATTCAACATATCAATTTGCAGCTGACTTTTTACAAGATCAGTTATGTATTCAGCATTTATATACCGAGCAACATCCTAATTCAGTATTCTTTACTGCATATCCAAACCCAACAACGGAACAAATGGTGATTGATATCCCCGGTAATGACAGTGAATGGGATTTTTCAATAGTAAATATGATAGGTCAGCAAGTAAAAGCAGGCATCATTCCATTCCAACAAAAAGTTTATAATCTCGATGTTACTGGATTAGAAGCAGGTATGTATGTGGTGAATATTTATACAAGCACACGCAAGGCCAGCCAGAAGATTATGGTGAAATAAAGTCCAAAAAATAACAAAAAACAAAGCCCAAATTCCAGTCATGGAGTTTGGGCTTTGTTTTTTTAACCACCATAGCGGCTTAACGCTTTTGGATAATTGCAAAAATGAACGGTTATTTCCTTCTAATGCATTATCTTTGTGGAATGGGAATATTTTCTTTTTCAAAAGACAAAAAAGATTTGGTATGGAAGATACTATCAGCTTCCAGGCAATTAAATGACATTGAAAAAGAATCATTTAACAAAACACAGATCATTTTCAAGCATAGTACGACTTGTTCAATTAGCCGCATGGCAAAAAACAGGATGGAAAGTAGATTGCAAGAGTTAGAAAAAAATGCTGATGTATATTATTTAGATCTTCTCGCCTATCGAGGTATTTCGAATGAGGTGGCAGAAAAATGGAATGTGCTTCACGAATCTCCACAAATCCTGATTATTAAGAATGGAGTTTCAGTTTATGACTCATCACACAACATGATTACTATAAGCGATATTAATAATCACTTGAGTTAAGCCCTCTTCACGGTCATACGACCTAGCATAGCAACCAGAAGACTTTCTATCAAACCAATAATATTTACAATCGATACCGTCATAATTGCAAATGTGTTTGATTTATAACGATTTTTTAGTGATTCATTATACTCGGCCAATTTTTCTTTAGGAATTTGAGCTTTTAGCTGATTGTATTCTGCAATAGCAAGGTTATCCAAATAATTAATGTCGATAACCCTATAGTACAGAAACACAAATATTCCTGCAAACACACTACATGTAAGCGAAACGGTCAATCCTTTTTTAAAGGCTGCCATCCAATCATAAGTATCACTGGTACGGATATAATTGTTGATGGAGTAAAAAATTCCAAGAAGTACTAACGACAATAATATCATCCATGCTTTACCACGAAGTACTTCTTCCTGTACTTGCAAAAAATAAAGCACCATCTTGAAAACCATGTATAAACATGCAAGGATTATTCCAACGTATGAAGGTTTCATTTTTTAAGTTTAAGGTTAAAAGCTCAATGTTAGCGTTGTTTTCGAGTCTTCAACTTTAAACCATGAACTTTGAACTTTTTATTATCCGTTCATGGAAATTAAGAATTCGTCGTTAGTTTGTGTGGTTCTAATTCGATCCATTACAAATTCCATTGCTTCAACAACATTGAAATCAGCAAGAAGATTTCTTAATAAGTGCATGCGGCTAATTGTGTTTGCCGATTCCAGAAGATCATCTCTTCTTGTACTTGAAACAGTAACATCAATAGCAGGGAATATTCTTTTGTTAGCTAATTTTCTATCCAATTGTAACTCCATGTTACCGGTTCCTTTAAACTCTTCGAAGATTACCTCGTCCATCCTTGATCCCGTTTCAATTAAAGCTGTAGCTAATATGGTTAATGAACCACCATCTTCAATTTTACGTGCAGCTCCAAAGAATTTTTTAGGTTTTTGCAAAGCGTTACTATCAACCCCTCCCGTTAAGATCTTACCTGATGCAGGTGCACAAGTATTGAATGCACGAGCCAAACGAGTAATAGAATCTAAAAGGATTACAACATCCTGACCACATTCGGTCATTCTTTTTGCCTTCTCTAAAACAATGCTTGCAATTTTAACGTGTCGTTCTGCAGGCTCATCGAAAGTAGAAGCAACCACTTCTGCTTTTACGCTACGTGCCATATCGGTTACTTCTTCCGGACGCTCATCAATCAATAAAATGATCAGATAAATTTCAGGATGATTAGCAGCAATTGCATTTGCAACTTCTTTCAATAAAACTGTTTTACCCACTTTAGGCTGAGCAACGATCAATCCACGTTGTCCCTTTCCGATTGGTGTAAACAGATCCATAATCCTTAATGAAATAGAATCTTTTTTAGCGCCATTACTGGTTAAGTGAATTTTTTCGTGAGGAAACAACGGAGTTAAATAATCGAATGGAACTCTATCACGAATTTCATCCGGTGTATAGCCATTGATCTCACTAATTTTAATAAGTGGGAAATATTTTTCACCTTCTTTCGGAGGTCTGATGGTTCCAACAACGGTATCACCTGTTTTTAGGCCAAACAATTTAATTTGTGATTGAGAAACATAAACATCATCTGGGGAACTTAGATAATTATAGTCGGAGCTTCTTAAAAAGCCATATCCATCAGGCATGATTTCTAAAACTCCTTCGCTTTCAACATGCCCGTCGAAATTATAGAACTCAAAATTTCTTTTATCGTATTGTTGTTTTTGAATGTTTTGTTGTTGAGTACTTTCATCAATTACCGGAGCTTCTGTAACTTCACCTGTAATGGTGGTTTCAACTTTCTCTGTAGATCCTTCTGATCTATCTTCATTAACATGCTCAGTATTATCCTGAGAAGTATCTTCTGTATTTTCCTCTTCGTGTTTTTCCTGATTGTCTTCAGGATTTTCAGAAGCCTTGATAGCCTCTAAAATTTCTTCATGAGTCGGTTCACTATCATTATATTTTTTCACATCATCATCAAATAATCCACCTACACCCAAATCATTTTCATCAACAACCTTTGGAGCCGGTTTTTTATTTTTTCCGATCACTACTTTTTGAGGATCAATTCTGCTTCTTTTCTTTTTATCTCCCTCTCCGCCATTATTATCTTGCGGATTGACATCTTTAGGTCCTGCCATAATTTTGATTAATTAATTCTCTTTAAACTTATATAATGTGGATAGTGTATTCGATTTTTAAATTCATTGGATCAAAGTGCTGCTGCAGCGAATTAATATTGCGACTCTAAAAAATAAGTTTTTGGGTATTTGTGAATCAATAAAAAGAAGTGGGGAATTGTTACAGACCTATGTAATGAATGATGGTACAATAATACGAATAATAATTGGAATACAAATGTTTATCTATTTTTTTAAAAATGGTGGTTTTTTAGGCTATCCTTTGTATGTTTGCTAGTAAAATCAACGGTTCCATGATACAACGGGTTCAAAGTTTATTGCTCTTACTGGTAGCTATTTTGCATGTTCTCATCTTCTTTATACCAGTTTTTGTATGGGAAGGTTATTCGATGCCAGGTGGTACCGCAATCGATACCAAAAGCATGACTGCACTTTATGAAATTCAATTTATAATATTAAACGCTGTTGTTATCCTGTTTAGTATTTTTTGTGTTCTACAATTTAAGGATCGCAAAAAACAAAGATCATTTGTTTTGGCTCTTATAGTGATGATTATTTTAAACACCAGCTTGTATGTATATTACATGATCAGCATCAGCTTTGAGGGTGAGTATAATTTGCAACCTGCCAAAAGTATCGGAATTTATTTCTTATTGATCAGCATCATACTTTGTTTTGTTGCAGCACGTAAAATCAAAAAAGACGATGACCTGGTAAAGAGTATTGATAGGATTCGCTAACGGAACCTATTTCTATTTGCTCATTTCTTCAATTGCCCTGTACATTGGACCCGGATCTTTGCCAAAGGGAATAAAATGATCCTCATTCGGAATAAAAACATAATTCACTTCCTTATTACCCAGTTGTTGTTTTGCAAATTCTAAATTCCCCGGTGCCACCAAATTGTCCTTTCCCCCTTGAATAATAGTTACTTTACAAGTAATATTTTTCCAATTGGGCTTCATTTTATCCAATGCATCTCGGTGAACGAATAATTCATCATTACTAGCTTTTAAATCTCTGTTAAAAAACAAATTGATTGGAAAGACTTTGTACATTCCCCGAAACCATTCATTAGGCTCAAGTTTCGAATCAAACGAGCCTGCTACACTTACTACACCTGTTATATCATTGCTATAACGAATGGCACAATTAATAACAATAGGGCCACCCATGGAATGTCCTACCAATATCGGTTTACCTCCACCCTTGGTTGGCTTGCATAATTCATGAATATAATCAGCATGCGCATCTAAATCCCCCTCTCCATGTTCCCCACCTGTCATTCCGTATCCCCAACGATCAATGGCTATTAAATAATGATTCTTATAGAAGGAATCTCTATCCATTGGTTTATAAAAATTGGTCCAGTTACCAGGAGACCCGTGTACAAAGATTACTCTTTGCGCCGTGTCGTTGCCAATAGCAGCATAACCCACTTTTGTTCCATTGTAATTATATGAATCAAACTTCAATTGATACTCTGAGTCTGTATTGATTTTACCCAGCACTTCTTCCTTTGTAGGAAGAAAGAGTCTTTCAATAAAATATGTTGCAGAAAACAGCAGTACAAAAAGCCCAAAGAAAAAATAATAAACAAATTTGATTGCCTTCATTATTTAACTGTTTCGGTCCATTTATTCTTTTTACCCGGGGGGAAAAAGTATTTAAAATCTATAGAAAAATATGTTCCTGATTGTGGGATCTGTGCAGTTTGTTCATAGATAGCAGGATCATGTTGAATAAATCCATCAAATATGGAAAAGAAGGGTCTGTGGAATTGTCCTCCCAAATAAAAATATCCTGAATTGTCCGATCTGTATTCAAATCCAATAGCCGCCTTCATAGAAGGGACACACCAGGAATTTCTTCCTCCAAAGGAAACATAAGAAGTAGTATTATCAACCACAGCAATGCTACTTGGAAAAAAATCAACCGAAAAACCTACTGCATTATTCATGAACCACTTTCTTCCCAGTTGAACATAAAACAATCCCATGATAGGTATTTCAAAACCAATATAATTCAACCTTCTACTATAATAGTCTTCCACAATCTCAGTTTTAATAGGATTTGCTTTTCCAACCTGGGAAGTATAGCTTCTTGATATATAAAAAAGTCCGGTTTGAAAAGAAAATGTTCTGCTGAAATCGAATCGCAAACAAGCTCCAAATCTATAACCCAGATTAGGATAAAATTTATAAAGAGTATCCTGAAACAGCACATCCGGACGAGCACCAAAGTCAGTTGGTAAAATCATATTGATCTCCGGTCCAATTGTAACAAACGTTTTTTGCTTTTTATCGTCATCAGGAGAAACACCGCCCTTGATCTTTTTGTTTTTTTGGGCAGATAGAAGCAGTCCCGAAAAAATAACGACCGAAAAAATCAAACTGAACTTTAATCTCACCTTTACCTAGGATTATTCTACAAATTTAACGTATTCAACGAATAATACCATGAACATATTTTATATATTGTCGGTTGATTTTAGCACCCATCACTATGGATAGAAGAAAATTCATCAAAACCTCTGCAATGGCTGCTACCCTGGTCGGCATCTCACCCTCTTTGATGGCAAACGATCGTGAGAGAAAAAGCAAAAAAAAGATCATATTTGTGTTCCGAGGGGTCGATTATACGGATGCATTTAACGCTTTCAAAAAAATCAATATTAGCTCTGATCTTAGTTTTCATATTCAAAAGACAGGTTGTGTAAACAATAGCTTTACTCATACTGAAGGAATAGAAAACATCATGAAGGGATTTTCAGGTAAAAAGAACATTACTCAAACAGAATTATCAGAAAGATCTTCTATCATACAAGTAGTAGAAGAGGCAATGGTAAATTCAATTGGAGGAACTCAGATTATTTGGATGCATCATACCGAGATCGGACATTCCAGTAACAAAATTTATACCGATAAACTGGAAGAATTTTTCTCAGAATTATCAAAGCATTATAACCCTTTATATCATAAAATCATCGTTACGGCAGATATAGGCAGAAATGAAAAATTAAATAGTTGTGGCGGTAGAGATCATTCTAACTCCACCAGTTTAGAAACATTCGCCCTGTATATTGGCGGCAATGCGTCGAAGCTTGCATCAAAAAATATTAGCTTAACCCAAACCAACGTTTTGAAACAAAAATTCTAAACCTTACAACGCAAAATGTCTGAGAAAAAGATTAATGGGTTTCCCCACGTGCATTACAATCATTTTCAGTTCAGTGAAAAAGAAATGATCGAACGATCGGAGGAATTCCACCAATGGATGGATAAAAGAAGGACAGTTCGTGAATTTTCACCAAAACCCTTCGACATTAGCATTATTGAAAATATCATAAAAACTGCATCTACTGCGCCATCAGGGGCACATAAACAACCATGGACTTTCTGTGTGGTGAGTCATCTCGCTATTAAAAAACAAATCAGAGAAGCTGCGGAAAAGGAAGAAAAAGAAAGTTATGAGAAGAGAATGGGTGAAGAATGGCTCAATGATTTAAAACCTTTAGGCACTGATTGGAATAAGCCCTTCTTAGAAACGGCTCCTTATTTGATTATTGTTTTCAAAAGAGTTTATGAAATGGAAGAAGGACATAAGCATCAGAATTATTATGTTCAGGAATCAATTGGAATTGCTTGCGGGTTTTTATTAGCAGCTATTCATGAGGCAGGATTGGTAGCTCTTACTCATACACCAAGTCCGATGAATTTCCTTTCATCTATATTGAATCGCCCCGAAAATGAACGTCCATTTTTATTAATTCCAGTTGGAAAACCTGTAGAAACGATGGTTCCTGATTTGAAAAGAAAAAATCTGGAAGACGTAATGGTTGTTTACGGATGAAAATGAGATGCTGCCTCATCATACCAAGGAGCATTCCCGGTAATTTTTAAAATATAATGGATCACCATTATTGAAAAAGTAAATATCGCAAGCACCAACACAAATTTCAGATTAATTTTCAGAGGTTTAACAATCGATAGTATGCCTATTACTACAAACATGGTAAACGGAACCAAGGCAGGAAACAATGCCAAGGATTCCATAAAATCACCATGTACAAAACTAAGTGCAGAGCGTTGAACCCCACAGCCTGGACATTCAATACCAAAAAATTGTTTCGACAGACACGTTAACATGAAATAAAAGTAAATAAAAAACCCTTCGATAAAACATATCGAAGGGTTAAATATAATTTAGCTAAAGACTATCTGAATTTTCCGCTTGCTCCTGCAACTCCAACAACAACAACGTAAACTATTCCTAATGCGATTACAACGATTCCCAGAATAAGTCCAATTATACCAAGTAATTTTCCTGTTTTAGCTTGCTTGTATGATTTCTCAGAGTATCCTGATGGATTTGCCTCATAAGCAGCAACAGCATTTTTCCCTTTTACAAATGCTATAATACTTAAAACAAATCCTACAATTCCGCAACCTGTGCAAAGAGAAAGCACCAATCCGATAATTCCCATAATTTGGCTTGCGCTTGCTCCGTCAAGTTCTGCAGCTCCGCCCCCAATGCTTCCTGCTGGTGGCGTCCAGTTTGCTCCTCCTGTGTTTTCGTTGTTGTTCTCCATAGTAGTTAAATTTTAATGGTTGTTATAAAGTTAAATGGTTAATTCATGTGTTCTCTTACATCCAATGCTACTCCCATTATTATAAAAATAATTGCCACTAGAATCAGCAAAACGCATAAGATCAAACTTATTAAAGACATTATTTTTCCGGCTTTCGCATTTTTGTAAGATTTCTCGGTGTACAAGGCAGGGTTCTCTTTGTAGGCCTTCTGAGCCATGACTCCCAAAATCAAACCGATTACACCAGTTATAAGCCCCGGAATAAATCCATAACAGCACCATAGAATAACTGTACAGACCAGGGAGATGATGCCAAGCACCAAAGCCCCCATTGCGTTTGGGACGTCTCGTTGCACAGGAGCATTCGACCAATTGGTAGCTCCAATATTTTGATTGTTTTCTTCCATAGTAACTGCTAGGTAAATAGTTGGTTAAAAATATACATTTAATTGGAAAAAGCTGGTTTGGAAATTCTTTTATTGAATCGCAATAAATCAAGTATCATGTAGAGGGCAGCGCAGGGTACAACAATAAAGATCAAAGGATTATGATTCCAGGCATTTACCGGATTTAGTTTTAGTAATTCAATAAATGCTGCAGTTAAACCACAACCCGGACAATGAAATCCAAATATAGTGGTATATAAACATGGAATAGTAACATTAATTCCAGTAAAGATTCTTAGTAAACAAGATAAAAACATATACGAAACTACAGCTGAAAAAAACCAGTTGAATTTTATATACTTCAAAATCAATTTCATGAACACTTCTTTGCGCTTTATTTAAAACCAGGCTTTTTTATTTATCTGGTATATTTGATAAAACTCTTCATCAGTTTTTGTAAGATATATGATCCCTTCAATCATTGCCAATACTCCCATTAACGCTAAAATTGGTCCGGTAATAATTATTCCAAACCCGCATGTTACAACGGTAATGATTATCATAACTAAATTTATGACAAGAATGATGGTTCCTTCGGTATTATAACCCAAAACAAATTTGTGCACACCTAAAGTACCCACAAGTAAAGCACATAAACCTGCAACCATTTTTTTGTTTTCTACCGGTTTTTCGGGAAATGAAGGGCTGGGTGGCAATTGATTTGGTTCATTATTTTCCATAATAGTTGTGTTATTCAGTTAAGCAAAGTAAAAATATGATAATCTGTGAAATAAACAAGGAGTTTGGGTAAATGGGGCTATTTTTCGAGTTCACGGCCATCAGCCATCTTTAAACCCCCATTTAGAATAAGAATTAGGTCAATTATTTGCCAAGTACCACAACCACCCAGTGTAATGGCCATTAGCCACCAATTTTTATGCCCCATTATGTATCTGTGAATCCCAAGGGCACCCCCTAGTAGGCATACTAACAGCATGGTATTCTTTTTCTGATTAGGGGTTTCGGGTAAGTTGGATTGTTGCATGTAAAATGTAACGGGAATAAATAGGAAAAGGGTCTTGCGACCCTTTTCCATGTTGTTTTAAATTTATAATGATTAAGCTTCTAGCTCACGACCATCAGCCATTTTCATTTTTCCAGTAAGGATCATGAACAAGTCATACCAAACCCAAAAAATACCAACGCCACATAATACGGTCAATAATAATTGAAGCCACCAGTTTTTATACCCCATCATATAACGGTGGATACCCAATGCGCCTGCGAAAAGGCAAATGATGATCATCATTGTTTTTTTCTGTACCGGTTTTTGTTCGCCACCAGCACCGTTTGTTGTGTCAGACATAGTAAATTGATTAAATAGTTTTTCGCCTACTCTTTTAATTGGTTTTCGGCATTCCCATGGTAAATATTTTGCGTCTAATGTATGTAAATTATTCAAAATCCAAACTTTTTGAATGATAAACTTATTACACTATTTATTAAACGACCCGCAGGCCTGAATGAACGCCACAAATATTTAATAACCTATCGAGCAAACACTTAAGCCAAACCCTTTTTAATACATAATTTCGTAAAGATAGGCCTTCTCCTCTACCCCAACCTCCATGATTGGTTTTAGCTTATTCGGGTATTTCATAAAAATATAGGCCCTAATTTTATGCATTGTGGAAATAATCCGGTTAGATTTTTTATGTGGAATAGCCCTTAGATCGGCAACCAGCAGGTGAGTAACTCCACCTTCCTTAAATTTCTTTAACCAGAAATCAGCATCCTCCGAAGTAATCTCATGAACCCCATACCAAATTTGTTTTCCTGAAGTAATGAATGAAATAGTAGATTTTCTGCATGCTACTAAACTTCCTTCCGGCAAATTTTTCACACACCAATTTCCCATTTCAATATAATTCTGCCAATCGGTAGTATATCCGTAATATGGCTCACCACCTAAATTCTTTTGCAAACTGATTAGACTTTCAGGAGCTTTTGCAAGCGTATTATAGAAACTACTCAACAATACGATACTAAATAATCCTACTACAATTCCATGCATAATTCTAAAATTTCTCACAGTAAGGTATAAGCCGTATCCAATTATCATAAGAATGAATGGGAACAAAATAATGATCAATCTATCCTGTCGGTTATTCGCATGAATCCCAAAAAAGATTCCTGCACACATCACCAACGTAAAGAGCACCAAAAAGAATGCTTCCCTATTATTTTTAAATATCATGTAGGACGAAAACAATAATAATCCCGTAATAAATATAGTTGCCACCCATGCTAATTGATTCTCCTGATCAATGGTAGAACCATCTTCGCTCAACTTATATTGATTCTGTGGAATAATGTGCAAGAATCTAAAGAAGTGCATACTGGAATACGTTTTTAAATTCTCTCCAAATCTTCCTAAGAATCCAATCGCATCCAAAGTCCCTTGCTCCTTTTTGTATGCATCCTTTTGCATCATTTGCTCCCACTGATTGGTAGTATTTGGACCATACGCAGCCTTTTCAATAGCACCAATTCCAAATTTAAATATGAGAAAGCTAACGAGAATATAAAAAGAAAAACGATACTTTTTTTGAATCGCAAAATAGATTAACGGAGCCATTATTCCGAAAATAGCAACCGTTTTTGTCATTGCTAAAAATGTGAATGCCAAACCTACACCTAACCACAAATACCATCTTTTTTTAAGATCACCCATCACTGTAGCTTCTTGTTTTTCAACAGAAACAATTTTCATAATGATCCACAAAACAACGGCTTGTATAAACATATAAAATGCTTCACTCCAGGTTTGGCTAGCATAATATTGCATGTAATCGCTAACAACAGCAAAGCCTACCATAAACATAAGCATGAGATACGGAATTTTTTTTCTGAAAGCGTACCACGTTAAAAATATATGTGCAGAGTAAAAAATGAGAGAAAATAACTTGAATACTCCAAGCTTAAATCCGAATACCTTCATCAATAATGATAGTACAAGGGGATATCCGGGTCCTTGGTAATATGGATATTTTCCTTTGGAAATAAAATTATAAGCTCTTTCAACATAGGCAGAATCATCACCACCAATCGAAACTTTCATATCGAAAAGCGAAATACTACAAATCAAAGAGAGAATAAATGTTCCCCACATCAACCATTTTTCATTTTTGGCAGCAAAGGTTTCGAATTTATCGAAAATAGGTGGACCAATCACTTTTACCTCAACAGGCTTTACAGTAGAGCGTACATTAGATACCTTCTTAACAGCAGGTTTTGGCTTCTGTCTGGAATTTTGTGGTTGTTTTTTCATTCCAATAAAAATCTACATTAAAATAGCTTTTTTTCCGGATCATCTTTCTCCATATCTATCACTTTACCCGTGCCCGATCTTTTTTCCGTCGGTTCTGGTTTAGATGGCATCCAATCAAGCTGTTTAATGTCTTTAAAATTAAGTTTGCTGCCTTTGGCGCTTACAGCTTTTGTTGGACTGAAATCATTTGCATCAATATCCTGGGTCATTTTACCTTTAAATATACCATAGGTAACACGCAATATCGGGTATGTATCAAAACTCAGTAAAAGGATTTTACTTTTCTCATGCTCGGTAATGAAGTATACATTTTTGTCCATTACTTCCGGCTGGAATCGTTTTATCCAATATTCTTTTTTGGTTCCATCAAAATATACAGCAGTAATAGTTCTCCCTGCATTGTATTTCATAATCACCATCGGGTCTTCATCAAATTGCAATATGGTTCCAGGTTTTACAACTCTGTAAATACCATTCGGATTAATATTGATGATCTTCTCCTCCTCTTTAAATCCTCCTAAGGAAATCCCTCTTTCTTCAGTATTAATGCGTTTTACAGCAGGATCATACCAATATTTTTGCAATGCCAGTGTAGATTCACCTTTCGATTTACTTTCAATTTTTCGAATCGGGAATTTACTTAAAACGTTTCCTTGCGAATTTCTACCCTTCACTCCCAATTCTGTTAAATCCACATCGAAAACCTGCTTCTTTAATTTCGGACGAGGTTTTAAATAAATAGTAAGTACTTCTGATTCTCCATTTGGATTCACACTAAAGTATAACACTTTACTATTTTTTGATCCTTTTGTTAGATCATATTCTTTATCGCGGATAATTCCAGTTACATTAAAACGTTTCATCATAATAGCACCATTCAGTCCATCCCTGTAAACCATGTGATAAATGGTTCTCTCGTCATCTTTATGCCAAATGGCCACATGCAAAATGCCCTTTCCAATATATGCCTTGTCGCTTACCTTGTAAACCGTCATGGTTCCATCATCGCGGAACACGATTAAGTCATCCACATCGGCACAATCATCAATAAACGTGGCTCCTTTTAATCCTGTACCAGCAAAACCATTTTCATAATCCACATATAACTTTTCGCTGCGGATTACAATTTGTTTTACTTCGATCGTTTCAAAATTTCTTAATTCCGTTTTTCTCTCTCTACCTTTTCCGTATTTCTTTTTTAATTCCTTAAAATACTCAATGGCATAAGGAATTAAATTCTTGAGTTTCTCTTTTACTTCCTTAATGCCCTTCTCAAGATTTTTTATTTGCTCGTTCAGCTCATCAATATCCAGTTTGTAAATTCTACGCACAGGCTTTTCGGTAAGCTTAACAATATCTTCTCTGGTAATTTCCCGTTTTAACTTTTTCTTGAAAGGAACAAACGCTTTGTCGATACCTTCTAATACTTTATCCCAGGTACCATATTTCTTTTCAAGCTCTTTGTATATTTTTTCTTCGAAGAAAATTTTCTCCAGGGTGGTGTAGTGCCATTTCTCTTGCAACTCAGCAAGATGTATTTCCAATTCTTTCTTTAAAAGTTCAACGGTATTTTGGGTAGATATTTTCAATATCTGATCCACAGGCATAAAAATGGGTTTATTGTCCACAATTACACAGGAGTTGGGAGATATGCTCATCTCACAATCTGTAAACGCGTATAATGCATCTACGGTAACATCTGCACTTATTCCAGGCGTAAGATGAATAACGATTTCTACATACTCCGCAGTGTTATCCTCAACCTTTTTAATTTTTATCTTCCCTTTATCTCCAGCGGTTACTATAGAATCAATTAACTGACCTGTAGTAGTCCCAAAAGGAATTTCGGTAATCATAATAGTTTTGTGGTCTACTACAGACAACTTAGCTCTTACCCTAATTTTCCCACCTCTTAAACCGCTATTGTATTTGCTTACATCAGCCATTCCACCTGTAGGAAAATCCGGAACAATCTGTGTTTTTTTATTTCTTAAAATATCAATAGAAGCATCAATCAACTCATTAAAGTTGTGAGGCATAATTTTACAAGCCAAACCAACCGCAATACCTTCAACTCCCTGTGCCAATAAGATGGGGAATTTTGCAGGATGTGTAACAGGCTCCCTGTTACGACCATCATAGCTCATGCTCCAATCCGTTGTTTTATCATTGAAAACAACTTCCAGAGCAAATTTTGTTAAACGAGCTTCAATATAACGACTGGCAGCAGCACTGTCACCCGTTAAAATATTTCCCCAGTTCCCTTGGCAATCAATTAAAAGATCCTTCTGACCAATTTGCACCATGGCATCGTTAATAGATGCATCACCATGCGGATGGTATTTCATGGTATTACCAATCACATTGGCAACTTTATTATAACGACCGTCTTCCAACTCATACATAGAGTGGAGAATTCTTCTTTGTACCGGTTTTAATCCATCTTCAATAGCAGGAACGGCTCTTTCCAGAATGACATAGGAAGCGTAATCCAGGAAATAAGTTTGATACATCCCCGAGAGGGATGCTTCCTTTTCACCACTAAAAAGATTATCGTTTTCTTCAGCCATATCGTAACACCAATCAGGCAAAAATAAACAGCTAAGTGAAAGTTGCGCTATTAAAAAGCTATTTAGTTGCTAACAGCGTAGTATTGATAGAATGTTTTTTGACAGTTTATTTGGCGCTCAATCCCGCCATTGGCAGTACTCCCCGCCTTGCAGTCAGGGCATTTTAAGGCCTTGGCTGGTATTCCTCTGTCTACACGCCAAGGCCCAAAAAGCCATCTGTATGCAAGGCGGGGTGGTACTGCTGCCTGTCGAGGGGCGAAGTGAAACCAAGGATTGAATTTCGACCTAAATGATTATTCACTAATCAAAGCGGCACAGGGTAATCCCGACGTTTCGCTTTATTCAAGATAAGAGCGATATCCTCCGCGGGTACTCTCATTTAAAGAAATCTTAGGGCATAAATAGATTTGCGAGGAGGGCCGATTTCTGCGAATTGAGAATACCTGCGGAGATAAAGCAAAACACCAGATGGCACATGCTGACTGAAGCGTCAGTAAAAGCCGCCATAAAAAATACAATCCTGACGATAAATGTCAGGATTAATTCCACCAGCCTGTTTCAAGAAATTGAAACAGGGGTGTCAGATATTTTCAAATACAATCCTGACGATAAATGTCAG